>OKEE01000726.1_pt1 | contig 10972 bp, 10 predicted proteins | sample 1611071 | NCBI WGS metagenome assembly OKEE01 (sample SAMN04436708, study PRJEB24849) | human gut metagenome | biome: human gut; feature: NICU; material: stool | host: Homo sapiens | place: USA: Saint Louis, MO | collected 2010-09-07 | reverse complement strand
AAAGGAAGATGCCCCACTTTCTCCTGAAATAATTTTCTTATCTGACTTATAAGGATTGCCAAGGACTCTCATTCCAAAAGCAGCAAATTCATCTGATGCACTTATAAAATGTTCACAATTATCTAAAAGCACCTTTAAGCCAAAAGTATTTGGCTCGCCACAAGCAAGTCCTGCCATAATTGTCTTGTAATTTCCACCAACTAAAACTCTTTTATCTGCCTTTGCTGATTCATAAATGCAGGCAACTGTATCTGGTTCAACTATTGTAATTATTGGCTTATCTTCCTTATACATATTTGCAAAAAATCCTGTTGTCGCTGCTGCAAAGGACCCTACACCTGCTTGTAAGAATAGATGAGTTGGCTTAATGTTTTTTTCTTGAAGACTTTCATACATTTCCCAAGCAAGAGTCATGTAGCCCTGCATGATCCATTTTGGAATATCTTCGTAGCCATCCCAAGCTGTGTCTTGAACCATAATATAGCCCTTTTCTTCTGCAAGTTCATTTACCTGTCTAACGCATTCGTCGTAATTTGCATCAAGAACCTTAACAGTAGCACCTTCTTTTTCAATGTTTTTAACTCTTTCTTCAGCTGATCCTCTTGGCATATATACAATTGATTTTTGCTTTAACTGCTTGGCAGCCCAAGCAACTCCACGGCCATGGTTTCCATCAGTTGCAGTTATAAAAGTTACATCACCTAACTTGTCCTTAACTTCCTTTGATGTTAGCTTTTCAAAAGTTAAGTCCTTAATATCCATGTCAAGTTTTTCAGCAATTACCTTTCCTATTGCATAACTTCCTCCAAGAACCTTAAAGGCATTTAAACCAAACCTATAGGACTCGTCCTTGACTAAAATATTTTTCACTCCAGCTTTTTCTGCAAGATTTTTTAAGTCAAGGAAGGGAGTTTCTTCATACATAGGAAAGCTCTTGTGATAATCGTGTACTTCTCTTGCTATCTCTTCATTTAAAAAAGTCGTGTCGTACTTTTCTCTTGTCTCATCTTGTTTCCTTGTAAAAATTTCTAATTTCATTGCTTCTCCTTTATTTAGTAAATTATTTAATATCTTTTATATTCTTATCATAAGTTATTAGCCTAAGAAAAAGCAAGGCAAGACTGGAAAGAGTATTACCAGTATCAGTCAAAGTAATGATATACATAAGAGCCTTATTAAAATACAATAAGAGTGAATATGTCTTTGCAACAATCAATGGAGAGCAATTCTCAACAGATAGATTTAGAACAAGAATAAAAAGATATTGCCGGTATGCTGATGTGTATACTACACCATATCAACTCCGACATTACTTTGGAACAGAATACGCAAGAAATGATAATTGTAATATATTATATTTACAAATAATATTAGGTCATTCAAAACTTGAAATGACAAGAAGGTATGTTAAAATTGATGGTAAATTTTATGAACCTTATCTAAAACCAATGAAACCAAAGTTTTAACGTGAAGTTTGTGATGGTGGATATGTATCAGAGTATTGTCAAAACTCTGTCAAAACATTAGATAATACACTAACAAATTCTCAATATTATGATATATTGAAAAAAAATGGTTGACGGTAAAAATGTTGTTGTTAGATTTTCTGGATCAAAGGGAACAAAAGACTTAATTATAGATAAAGATAGACAAGCTATTAGGGAAGTTTTAGAAGCTTGGGATATTATTGAAGAACTTTATGGTAAATAAAAATTAGGGGAGCTTAATGCTCCCCTTTAATTTTTATTTAAATAAGCTGACAATAAAGTCTATTAATTTTTCTAAAAAGCTTTTTGTATTTTTTACTGCCTTTTCTCCTTCTGGTGAGTTTAAAAATTTTGAGGCTTGGTCCTTATATTTTACGGCTGTGTCTGCTACTCTATTCCAATCTACATCTGCATTTTTCATGTTGTCAAAGAGGCTTACCAACTTGTCTTCTTGGTTCTTTGTCAAATTAATATTGTAATTATTTGTTACGCTTTCTATTATATATCTAACTTCTTTTTCATCTTTAGGCATATTTTTTGCCATGGCATCTTTTATTTCATAAATTATGTCATTTGTCTTTTCGTCACCAAGTTCTTCAGAAAGTTTTGTTTGCACAACTAATTCTTCATTGGCTACTTTTTTTAAATCTTCTGGTAATTTTTTTCCTGTATTTTCTTCATAGGATTTTAGAATTCCTGTTAAGGCTGCTGTCCCACTTACTTTTCCAGGTGCAGTGACATAAATATCTGCATCTTCAATTCCTACTGTATTAAGTGCATTTAAAAAGGCTTCTTCACTTACAACGCGAATATTATCTGAAAGCTCTATATTTATTCCGCTGCCTGCTTTTTTATATTTGACTATGGCTGAAGAAATTGCTTTATTTCCTATTTCCTTTGAAGAAAGTACATCTCCCAAATATTTATATTCTTCTTTATTTGTTACTTCTATGATTTTTGCATTTTCATCTGCCTTCATTTCACGAAGCATTTCATTTTTTTGTGATTCGTTTAAATCGGCACCAAGAGTTACTATTTCATCTCCAGCGCTGGCAAAAACTGCACTTGGTAATAATATAAGCGATAGACCTAGGGTCATAATTTTATTTTTAATCTTCATAATCTCCTCCATTTTTTACATCTTAACATAAGTATATGTTTAATTTTTTAAAACTTTGTGAAATTTACTTTTCACAAAAGCTAAGTAAAAAAGAGCCAAGCTGGCTCTTAATTAATTTATTTATTTTTGTGAAATCTCATCATGTCTTCAAAGATAAACCACATGTCCTTTACCTCATTTTTTTCTGATGAAGAAAAGGGAATTATATTTTCTCTGTGTTCTACTCCAAGTTTTTTTGCAATTACAGAAATATTTTTCTCTATTTGAGATTTTTTTATCTTGTCTTTTTTTGTGGCAATAACTATGCCAGAAAAGCCTGAATCTATGATGTAGTCATACATCTGCTTATCTAAATCTGTTGGCTCATGTCTAATGTCTACTAAGAGAATTGTCTCCAAAAGATTTTCTCTATTTTCAAGATATCTATTAATTATGCCTGCCCACTTTTCTTTTTCTGTCTTTGCAACTTTTGCATAGCCATAACCTGGAAGGTCAACAAGGCGAAGTGAATCATTTACTTTATAAAAATTTATGGTCCTAGTTTTTCCTGGTGTGGAAGATGTTCTTGCTAGATTTTTTCTATTTAGCATGGCATTTATAAAGGATGACTTGCCTACATTGGATCTTCCTGCAAAGGCAAATTCTGGAAGATTTGCCAAAGGATATTGTTTTTCCAAAACTGCAACTTTTTCGAGTTCTGCTTTACTTATCTTCATTAAAATCACCTATGGCAATCTCTGCAACTTCTTTGAAAGTGGAAACAGCTTTTATTTCAAGTCTTTCAACTGCTTCTTCTTCAATTTCTTTTAAGTCTCTCTTATTTTCTTCAGGAATTATTACAGTTTTAACTCCATATCTTTCTGCTGCTAAAAGTTTTTCCTTTAGTCCACCAATTGGAAGAACTTTTCCGCGAAGGGTAATTTCCCCAGTCATAGCTACATCACTTTTCACTGGCTTTTTGGTAAGAGCTGATAAAACTGATGTGGCGATTGTAATTCCTGCTGAAGGTCCATCCTTTGGCACTGCACCTTCAGGAACGTGAATGTGAATGTCTTTTTCACTTCTAAAGTTTGGATCAATTTTAAAATCTTCTGCATTTGATGCAATGTGAGAAATGGCAGCTATGGCAGACTCTTTCATGACATCTCCAAGAGAACCTGTAAGAGTTAATTTTCCTTTTCCAGGCATAACCGTTGTCTCTATAACAAGTGTAGTGCCGCCCACTTCTGTCCAGGCAAGTCCATTAACTGAACCCACTTCAGAATTTTTTTCTCTTTCATTTATTAAATAAATTTTTTCGCCAAGAAAATCAGCAATATTTCTCGTGGATACAGAAACTTTTTCTAAATCTTCTTCCACAATTTTTAGGGCAGATTTTCTCACAATTTTTGAAATTTGTTTTTCTAAACCTCTAACACCAGATTCACGAGTGTAGTAATCTATAATGTCCTTTAGGGCCTTTTCAGAAATATTTATATTTTCCTTTTTTAATCCATTTTCAGAAATTTGTTTTGAAACTAAATATTTTTTTGCAATATTTAATTTCTCATTTGGAGTGTAGCCACCAATTTCTATTACTTCCATTCTATCAAGAAGTGGTCTTGGTATAGTGGCAGTTGTATTTGCTGTTGCTATAAAAAATACATTAGATAAGTCAAAGGGAAGTTCCAAATATCTATCTGTAAAGGAATTATTTTGCTCTGGATCAAGTACTTCTAAAAGTGCAGAAGCTGGATCGCCCTTAAAATCATTTCCTATTTTATCTATTTCGTCAAATAAAAATACTGGATCATTTTTTTCTGCTTTTTTCATGAGAGAAATAATTCTACCAGGAAGAGCGCCAATGTAAGTTCTTCTGTGTCCTCTTATTTCTGCTTCGTCAGTTACACCACCAAGGCTCATGCGAACAAATTCTTTATTAAGAGAATTTGCAATAGACTTGGCAATGGAAGTCTTTCCAACTCCAGGAGGTCCCACAAGGCAAAGTATAGGTCCCTTATTTTTGTCGCCAGATAAAATTCTAACAGCAATAAATTCTAGGATTCTCTCTTTAACATTTTTAAGACCATAGTGATCCTCATTTAAAACTTTTCTAGCCTGACTTAATTTTACTTTTTCTTCTCCAGCTTCAAGCCAAGGTAGGTCAATTATCCAATCTAGATAATTTATAAGCATTGAATAATCTGGAGACTGAGAATTTAAATTGCCAAGTTTCTTTATTTCACTTAGGGCTTTTTCTCTAACTTCATCAGGAAGATTTTTCTCTTCTATTTTTTTCTTGTAGACTTCTGTTATTTCGCCTTCATCTTCTCCATCGCCAAGTTCTTTATGAATAACTCTAAGCTGTTCCTTTAAATAGTATTCCCTTTGGATGTCGTCCATTTTCTTTTTAACTTGGTCGTTGATATTTTTTTCAATGGAAAGAATTTCAATTTCCTTTTTCATTATCTCGTGAAAGGCTACAAGTCTTTCATAAATATCAGTTGTCTCAAGTAATTTTTGGTATTCTTCAAGTTTAAAATTTAAATATCCAACAACTGTATCGATAAACCTTGAAGGATCGTCAGTGTCTGCAATATTAGATAAAAGTCCCGGGAAGAATTTTTCATCTAAGGATGCATAGGATTCTAAATCGTTTAGGGCAAGGCGAAGGGCTGCTTCAATTTCATCGTCTTTTGTGTAGTCAACTTCATCTTCTTCTAGGATTTCTATGTCAGCCTCAATTATTTCATCACTAATATGAAGCTTTGATATTTTTGCCCTCTCTTCACCTTCAACAAGAACCCTTACAATTCCACCTGGGAGTTTTAAAATTTGTTTTATAGTTGCCACAGTCCCAACATCAAAGAGATCTTCTCTCTTTGGATCTTCAACTTCTAATTCTCTTTGTGCCACTAAAAATATTTTTGAGTCCTGCATTTCTGATCTTTCAATTGCGTTTACAGAAATTTTTCTGCCACAATCAAAGTGCATAACCATGTGGGGAAAGATTACTAAATCTCGAAGAGGGATAAGTGGTAATTTTAAATTTTCCATTTTTCACCTTCTAAAAAAGCCGTGGCGACCACGGCTAAATTCATTTATTTTTTAATTAATTCAGCAGACTCTGTACCTTCTACTGATTCTTTCGTTATTTTAACTGCTTTAATGTCGTCTCTTGAAGGAATTTCATACATCACATTCATAATTGTGTTTTCAATAACTCCTCTTAATCCTCTAGCTCCCGCCTTCTTTTCAATTGCCTTTCTGGCAATATATTTTAAGGCTTCGTCTTCAAAAATTAAATCGACATCATCAAATTTTAATAGCTCCTTATATTGTTTTACAAGGGCATTCTTTGGCTTAGTCAAAATTTCTACTAGAGCATCTTCGTCTAATTCTTCAAGAGTAATTGTAACAGGAAGTCTTCCTATAAGTTCTGGAATAAGTCCAAACTTTAATAAGTCTTCTGTCTCAACTTTTTTAAGAATATTTTCTCTATTGGATTTTTTATCTACAAGTTCAGATCCAAATCCCATAGATGACTTAGCCGTTCTATTTTCAATAATTTTGTCTATTCCGTCAAAGGCACCACCAACAATGAATAAAATATTTGTGGTGTCAACTTGAATAAATTCTTGAGAAGGATGCTTTCTGCCACCTTGTGGTGGAACATTGGCAACAGTGCCTTCAATTATTTTTAAAAGTGCTTGTTGGACACCTTCTCCACTTACATCTCTTGTGATAGACACATTTTCAGATTTTCTGGCAATTTTATCTATTTCATCAATGTAAATAATTCCCTTTTCTGCCCTTTCAATGTCGTAATCAGCATTTTGAATTAATTTCAAAATAATATTTTCAACATCTTCGCCAACATAACCAGCCTCAGTTAAAGTTGTGGCATCGGCAATGGCAAAGGGAACATTTAAGAGTCTGGCAAGAGTTTGTGCAAGTAAAGTTTTACCTGAACCAGTTGGTCCAATCATAAGAATGTTGGATTTTTGTAATTCTATATCTGGATTAACTTTTTTTGAAGATGATATTCTCTTGTAGTGATTATAAACTGCAACGGCAAGAGCACGCTTGGCATCCTCTTGTTTTACAACATACTGGTCTAAAATTTCTTTTATTTCAGCTGGCTTTTTAAGCTCAAAATCTTTATCCATCTCTACAGGAAGTTCCGCTTCTAAAATTGTGTGACATCTTTCGATACACTCATCACAAATATTTACATTAGGTCCGGCGATTAATCTATTCACTTGGTTTTGCGTTTTGCCACAGAATGAACATCTTAAAATTTCATCTGTATTTGACATATCTCACCTCAAACCCTTTTTTCTATAACTTTATCGATTAAACCATATTTTTTTGCTTCTTCAGAAGATAGCCAATAATCTCTATCTGTATCTCTTTCGATTTTTTCAAGATCTTGACCAGTTCTTTCAGCTAAAATTTCATTTAATTTTTGTCTAATTTTTAAAATCTTTTCTGCATTTATTTGAATATCTGATGCTTGACCTTGTGCACCACCAGAAGGTTGGTGAATCATAATGTCAGAGTTAGGAAGGGCAAATCTCTTTCCCTTAGCTCCAGATGCAAGCAAAAATGCTCCCATAGATGCAGCCATTCCTATACAAATTGTAGAAACATCTGGCTTTATATAATTCATAGTGTCATAAATTGCAAAGCCTGCAGAAACAGATCCACCAGGTGAATTTATATAAAGTTGAATGTCCTTATTTGGGTCCTCAGATTCTAAAAACAAAAGTTGAGCAACAATTAAATCTGCCATAGTGTCATTTACCTCGCCACTTGCAAAAATAATCCTGTCCTTTAAAAGTCTTGAATAAATGTCATAGGATCTTTCGCCCCTATTAGTTTGTTCTACTACCATTGGCACTAATGCCATTTAATCACATCCTCTGATTATTTATCTTCTTTTTCTTCTTTATCTTTTTTTACTTCTTCTTTAATTTCTTCTTCAGTAGTTTCCTTTGGTTCAACAAATTTTGCCTTTTCAACAAGAGTGTCAATTGCTTTTCTCTTTTGAAGGTCGTCTCTTACAACTTCCTTGTTTTCGTTAAGCATGTATTCTCTCATTTTTTCCATGTGATCTTTGTCGTCTTTGAAGTATTCTTTAACAACTTTATTAACTTCTTCTTCGATTTCATCATCACTAATTTCAATAGCTAAATCTTTTACAAGTGCTTCTAGGGCAAGATCATTTTTAACAGTTCTTTCTGCTTCAGGTCTCATAGTTTTTTTGAAATCATCAAGACTTTGACCAATCATTTTAATGTAGTCTTCAAAGCTAATTCCTTGAGCTCTTAGGCTTTGGTCGTAGTTTCTAATCATGTCGTCGATTTGGGCATTAATCATTCCTTCAGGAATATCTGCTTCTACCATTTCGCCTATTTTATCAATGGCTCTTCTTTGTTTTTCCATTTCAGAAGTTGTCTTGAATTCTTCTTCTTTTTTCTTTCTGATGTCAGCTTTAAATTCATCAAGAGTATCAAATTCAGAAATATCTTTTACAAATTCGTCATCAAGTTCTGGAAGTTCTTCGTAAGAAATGCTATTTAATTTAATTTCAAATTTTGCATCTTTTCCCGCAAGATCTTTTTGGTGATAATCTTCTGGGAATTTAACAGTTATGTCAAATTCTTCACCAATTTCATGGCCAATTAATTGTTCTTCAAAGCCTGGGATAAATGTGTTGGAACCAATTTTAAGGTCTTGGCTTTCAGCTTCTCCACCTTCAAAATATTTTCCGTCAACAGAACCCTTGAAGTCGATATTTACAGTGTCGCCATCTTTAACAGCTCTATCATCAACATTAATAATTCTTGCATTCATTGCTCTTTGGTTTTCAACTTCAGAATCAATAAGTTCATCAGTTACTTCAAGAGTTGGATCTTCAATTTCAATTCCTTCGTAGTCTTTAAGTTCAACTTCTGGTTTAACATCAACAGAAACTTTAATAGTTAAGTCTTCATTATCTTTTACGCTGTCTTCGTCAATGTCAATATTTGGTTGATCAACTACTTTAAGATCTAATTCTTTAATAGCTTTTTCATATTCAGCAGGAAGAAGTTCATTAATAGCATCTTCAAAGAATACATCTTTTCCGTACATATTTTCGATCATCTTTCTAGGAACATGACCCTTTCTAAATCCAGGTAGTTGGAATTGTTTTTTGTTTTTCTTGTAAACTTCTGTCTCAGCATTATTTATATCTTCTCTTTTTAAAACAATGTCAAAAAAGACAGTGTTATTTTCTTTCTTTTTAATTTCCATTTTAATTGCCTCCTCGCTCTATGGCGTTTTTTACATCTCTACATTATAACATAAGTTATTTTAAAAATATATTAAATACCTCTATCCTTTAGGATTTTAGAGAGAATTTCTATTTCTTCGTCATTAAGAGTAACACCCTTTGACATTTTTTCGTGATTTTGGTCCCATTCTCTTAAATCATACTTAGCAGGTCTGTCATTAAAAGAAACCTTGTTAAGTTCCTTAGTCCAGCCCTTGGCACTTTCAGATAAAACTCCCAAGTGCTCTGTAATTTCAAATTTAAAGTCGCTCATATTACCTAACCTTTTCTACTTCCTTTAAAACATTTTTTATTGCATCTTCAGAAGAAATTTCAGAATTTTCCATTTCTTTTCTAGTTGAATATTCAACTAAGCCTTCAGAAGATTTTTTGCCACAAGTTATTCTTAGTGGAATACCAATTAAGTCTCTGTCCTTAAACTTAACTCCAGCTCTTTCTTTTCTGTCATCAAGTAAAACTTCAATGCCCTTATTTTTTAGTTCTTCGTAAATTTTTTCTCCAAGCTTAACTTGATCTTCATCTTTAACATTTACTATTGTAACAATTGCTTCATAAGGAGCCACAGCCATTGGCCAGATGATTCCATTATCGTCATGATTTTGTTCTATTATAGCTGTTACAGATCTTGTAACACCTACACCATAGGAACCCATGTAAAAATAATTTGCCTTGCCATTTTCATCAAGATATGTTGCATTTAAAGCTTCTGAATATTTTGTACCCAATTTAAAAATATTTCCAACTTCAATACCTCTGGCAAATTTATATTCTTCATCTGTTCCAGGAACTTTGTCGCCTTCAGCAACAAGAAGTAAATCATCTACAACTTCGCCTTTAAAGTCTCTTCCATAATTTGCATTGATGTAGTGGTATTCTTCTTCATTTGCTCCAACAACAAGATTGTCCATTTCAGTTACTCTCTTGTCAAAAATCATTCTAACATCAAGACCAATAGGTCCAGTGTAGCCTTTTTTAGATTTTATAGCTTCAATGTCAGAATCTTCCATCATTCTTATGTCGTGTTCTGCAACTCCAGTATAAGTTACAAGTTTTGCCATATTTAATTCTCTGTCTCCAGGAATAAATACTAAAACAGGTTCATCGCCAAGCATTAAGTCAATTGCCTTAGCACATTTTTTACCGTCAACTTTTAAAAATTTAGAAACTTCTTCTATTGTGCTTGCATTTGGTGTGTGAACTTTTTCTAATTCCTTTTTTTCTTCAGCTTCTGGAAGAATATATTCAACAGGAGCTTTTTCTTCAGTTGCTCCAAATTTTCCAGATTCAGCATAAACTATTACGCCTTCGCCTGTTTCAGATAGGGCAATAAATTCGTGTGAGCCAGTACCACCCATGGCACCATTGTCGCCTTCTACGATTTTATAATCAAGCTCTAATCTGTCAAAGATTTTTTCATAAGCCCTATACATATTCATGTAGGCCTCGTGAAGTGTTTCTGGTGAAGTATCAAAAGTATAAGCATCCTTCATAGAAAATTCTCTTGCTCTATTTATTCCAAATCTCGGTCTCTTTTCGTCTCTATACTTTGTTTGAATTTGGTATAAATTTAGAGGAAGATCCTTATAAGATTTAACTTCATCTCTAATAAGAGTGGTAAAATATTCTTCCGCAGTTGGTCCAAGACAAAATTCTCTGTCATTTCTGTCCTTTAGCTTAAACATTTCAGGACCAAACTTTTCCCATCTACCAGACTCTTTCCAGATTTCAGCAGGTTGAATAGCTGACATCAAAATTTCCATTGAGCCAGCTCTATCCATCTCTTCACGAACTATATTTTCAATTTTTCGAATAGATCTATAGCCTAGTGGCAAGTAGGTATAAATACCACTAGCAGATTTTCTAATCATACCAGCTCTTAGGAGAAATTTATGAGATGCAATCTCTGCATCTTGTGGATCCTCCCTAAGAGTAGGCATATAAAGTTTTGATAATCTCATATTACCTCCATAATAAAAGTATTATAATAAATAAAATAAATTTCCACAAGTTTTATGAAAAAATCTCGTGGCACGCTATTTTTATTAT
>OKEE01000725.1_pt1 | contig 10989 bp, 10 predicted proteins | sample 1611071 | NCBI WGS metagenome assembly OKEE01 (sample SAMN04436708, study PRJEB24849) | human gut metagenome | biome: human gut; feature: NICU; material: stool | host: Homo sapiens | place: USA: Saint Louis, MO | collected 2010-09-07 | reverse complement strand
GGCTTATCCTTTCAATAAATCTTCTCGCCATTTTTGCAGTAAAACCCCAGATAATTTCACCCTTATATTCGTAAAAAAGTACTTCCTCTCTTCCCCTTTTGAATTTATAATCTCTTCCATTGGGAATCAAGTGGTAGGGAAAGTCATCACTCCTATTTACCTTTAAATTTATGCTATAGGATTTTGGCTCAGTTTCCATAAAAAAACTTAGGGGAACTGTAAAAATACTTTCAACTTCTGCCTTTGAAGGAGTGATTTCGTAAAAATCTTTTTTTATCTCTCCAATAAAGCTGTAGATAATTGCAGCATAGGGATTTACCAAAAAATCTCCTTCAGAATAGATTTCCAAGTCTTTTTCTTCTATTAATAATTCTTCACAAGTTTCTCTAATAGCAGCATCCCAGGGGCTCTCATTTTTCTCTATTCTGCCTCCAGGAAAGGAAATCTCTCCTGGTTGATTTCTAAGAGTAAGAGCTCTTTTTTCAAACAAAAGATGAATTTCTCCCTTTCTCTTTATTAGAGGAATCATGACAGAAAATCTATTTTTCACATCGACAGGCAGGGGACTTTTCTTCTGAAGTTTAGCTTTAATTTTCATTAAGTCAAAATCAGCATTAAAATCCATTTTTTATTTCCCTCATAAGTTCATCAACTGTATAAATTTTAAATCTGTCAATTTTCTTTTTTTCTGCCTCATTTTCCAGAAGCTTATAAAGAAGTTCGTCATATCCAAAATTTTCTGGCAATTCTAATTCCTCTGCAATCTTTGGAACATGCTCCTCAAAGATTTTTCTCACAAGTTCATTTTCAGAATTTTCAAACTTGTCTTTTAAAATTCTGTAAATATATTTTAAGCTTTCCTCTTCTTCCACTGGATGTATATAATAATCTTCCCCCCTTAATCCTTTAACTTCTCTAAAGGCGTCAAAGTAACCAGTTTTTATGAGTTCGTCAGCCTTTTCTTTGTTAAAATCCATGCTTGAACCAAGCTTCTTATTTGGCTTTATTATATATTTTGCCTTTATTTCAGTTTTAGGTGGAGTGTTGTGAAGTCTTATAACTACAGCGTCCCTGCCTGTCTGGTCAACCATGTCCACTGGCAATTGTGAGGCAAAGCCACCATCTAAATAATACTTTCCGTGAAGGGGCTTCAATTTAAATACAGGCAAGTAACAAGATGCGATAATATAATCCTTCAAAAGTCCCTCTTCAATATCATCTTTAAATAATTTCTCAACTTTAAAATCAGAGATGTTGACAGTACATAGACCGAAATCGATATCAGACTTTCTTATTTTTTCTTCATCAATATATTCATCAACTAACCTAAATAGTGGGTCTGGGGATTTCTTTATATCAGGAATTTTTATATTGCGATCCCTTAGCAATTGACTTATCTTGTCTAACAAGTCATAATCGTCATTATTATCAATTTCTTCCATTTCATTTACAAAAGATGAAAAATCTAAACTTTTCCAAGCTTTAAAACATTCATAGGCGTCACCTTGAGAGAACATGGCACCATTAAAAGCGCCAATGCTTGTCCCAACAATTTTTGAAAAATTAAAGCCCATTTCCATGAGGGCAAAGTAGGCACCCACTTGGTAGGCGCCCTTTGCTCCACCACCTTCAAGGACTAAAGCCCACTTTTTCATTTTACACTTCCAAGTTCAGATGTGCAGTGCGGACATCTAGTTGCATCAATTGCAATAGTTGACTTGCAGAAAGGACACACCTTTTCTGTAGGCGCTGGTTCTTCTTCTTTTTTAAATTTGTCAGTAACCTTTGAAATTTGTTTAATCATAACAAAAATTACAAAGGCAATAATTAAAAAGTCAAAAACAGATTGCAAAAATACACCATATTTAACTTCAGCTGTTCCAACAGTTACACTTAAATCAGAGAAATTAACTCCACCAAGTAAAATTCCAATAAGTGGCATTAAAATATTTTCCACAAGACTTGATACAATTTTACCAAAAGCACCACCTATGATGACACCAACAGCCATGTCCATGACATTGCCCTTGGAAATAAAGTCCTTAAACTCCTCCATAAATCCTTTCATCTTTTACCTCCTAAATCTGTTTTAAAATAATATTATTCTTCTCGATTAACTCCATTGCATAATCGTCAACCCTATAGGCTTCGTGATAGTAAATGGCACAGATTCCTGCCTGTATAAGTGCCTTTGTGCAGTTAAGACATGGAAAATGTGTTACATAGGCCTTGGCGCCCTTTACAGAAATCCCTTCCTTTGCACAGTAAAGAAGGGCATTCATCTCTGCGTGAATAGTTGCTATGCAGTGTCCGTCACGCATAGTGTGACCAACTTCGTCGCAGTGAGGGTTTCCTGTCACTGAACCATTATAGCCAGTAGAAATAATTCTGTTGTCAGAATTTACTAAAACGCAACCCACAAAGGCACGATCACAAGTAGATCTCGTCGCCACCATTTCAGTTATTTCCATAAAATATTCGTCCCAAGATTTTCTCATTTTGCCTCCTTTGCAAGCTTGTCTACAAGTTCGTTATATTTGACGCCAGTATGTGCTTCAACTTTTATAAATTTGACTTGAAGTTTATCCTTTATGTCGTCGTAAAACTTTTTATAGGCAATAGTTCCCTCTTTATTTGTCTTCCAAAATCCTAGAGCCCATGACCTTATTCCTTCGTAATCGTAATGAAGATAAATTTTTCTCTTTCCAATAGATTCTGCATACTCCATTGCCTTCATGGCGCCCTTAATTTCTCCAGATACATTTCTCATGTCTGAATCCTTGAAAAATCTTTTGGAAAAGGAATATTCCTCCTCATCATTAAACATATATACCCCATAGGAATGACTCTTATCAGAATTTCTATAAGAACCGTCAACATAAACTATGAGTTCATCTTTTTCTGCCTGGTCCTTTTTTTCTTCTTCAACTTCCTTTATAAAGGCCTCTGCATCTTTTAAGCTAGAGAATTTTTTAAAGCTTGCTCCCTTAAATCCCATGGTCTCTTTTTTGCATTCGTCCCAAGTTTTATATATGCCAGGATTTCTCCCAACTCTAACTGCGTAATAATTCATATTCACCTCAAAATTTGTCATTTGTCAACTATGTCTACTTATTATATAATTAGAAGTAATTAGAAGTCTAGACTTTGGAGGTAAAAATGAATAGAGAACAATTTGATAGAATGAAAAATGGCAAAGGCTTTATAGCTGCCCTTGACCAATCAGGTGGCTCAACACCTAAGGCACTTTTAAATTATGGGGTTACAGAAGACAAGTATTCCAACGATGAAGAAATGTTTAAGCTCGTTCACGAAATGAGAAAAAGAATTATAACAAATGAAGCTTTCACATCTGACAGAATTTTAGCTGCAATTTTATTTAAGGTTACTATGAATTCAAAAGTTGGCGACAAGTACACTGGCGACTACCTTTGGGAAGAAAAGGGCATAGTTCCAATTTTAAAAATTGACGAAGGTCTTGATGAAGAAAAAGATGGCGCTCAACTTATGAAGCCTTTCAAACACCTTGACGAACTTCTTGAAAATGCCAAGGAAAGAAATATTTTCGGCACAAAGATGCGTTCTGTTGTAAAAGAATTAAATGAAGAATCAATTAAAAAAGTTGTAGACCAACAATTTGACTACGCAGTAAAAATTTCTAATAAAGGTTTCGTTCCTATTATAGAGCCAGAAGTTGACATCCACGCAAAGGACAAGGCTGAAATCGAAGAAGTCCTTAAAAAATATTTAATTGAAGGACTAAAAAAACTTGGCAAGGAAAATTATGTAATGTTTAAGCTCACTCTTCCTGAAAAAGAAAATCTTTACGAAGACCTTTACGACTTTGACCAAACCGTTAGGGTTGTTGCACTTTCTGGAGGCTACTCAAGAGAAGAAGCTAACGAAAAACTTAGAAAAAATAGGGGCGTAATTGCATCTTATTCAAGAGCTCTTACTGAAGGACTTAATGTAAATCAAACAGACGAAGAATTTACAAAGATGCTTGACGACTCTATAGAAAAAAATTACTCAGCTTCAGTTGAAAAATAAATGAAGATGAAAAGATCTCCTTTAGAGGAGATTTTTTTATTGGAAAATTAAAAATACCAAAGACTTTTTCCCTTAAAAATTCATTTATTGGTAAACTTCTATTATTGACTTTGATAAATTGGTAATGTAAACTATTTCTTAGATAATACATATTATCTTGGAGTTCTGACCGCTCATCAAGAAAGAAAACTTAAAATTTTGATAACCGGGGTTCTCTATAGGATACTGTCCGCTAGTCGACTTTTGTCGATGACCGGGGTTCCTCTATAACTTTTTTTATTTTTATATGGAGGTTTTTTATGAAAAAGTATCAATTAGATGTACCTACACCACATTCCTACACTTATGTTACAAAGAATATTCCTAATGTAACTGTGGAACAAAGAGAAAGAGCTCTTAAGGCTACTCACTACAATGAATTTGCCTTCCCTGCAGGAATGTTAACTATCGATATGTTATCTGACTCAGGAACAACTGCCATGACAGATGTTCAATGGTCTGCAATGTTTTTGGGTGATGAATCTTATGGAAGAAACAAGGGCTACTATGTTCTCTTAGATACCTTTAGAGATGTCTTCGAAAGAGGCGACGATCAAAAGAGAATTATTGACCTTGTAAGAACTGACTGCACTGATGTTGAAAAAATGATGAACGAAGTTTACCTTTGCGAATATGAAGGTGGACTATTTAACGGTGGCTCTGCTCAAATGGAAAGACCTAATACTTTTATCATCCAACAAGGTCGTGCAGCAGAATCAGTTTTATTTGAACTTGTAAGAAATATTTTAAATGGACGAGAACCTGGAAAGACTTATACAATTCCTTCTAATGGACACTTTGACACAACTGAAGGAAACATCAAGCAAATGGGTTCTATACCAAGAAACTTATACAATAAAGAACTTTTGTGGGAAGTTCCTGAAAATGGTCACTATGAAAAAAATCCATTTAAGGGCAATATGGACACAGAAAAGTTGGAAGAATTAATTGAAAAATTGGGACCAGAAAATGTGCCTCTAATTTATACAACTATTACTAACAACACAGTTTGTGGTCAACCAGTTTCTATGGCAAACATGAGAGAATGTTCAAGAATTGCTCACAAATACGAAATTCCTTATATGTTTGATGCTGCAAGATGGGCAGAAAATGCTTACTTCATAAAAGTTAATGAAGAAGGCTATGCTGATAAATCAATCCCAGAAATTGCAAAGGAAATGTTCTCTTATTGCGATGGTTTTACTGCATCTCTTAAAAAAGATGGACACGCAAATATGGGTGGCGTTCTTGCCTTTAGAGATAAGGGCTTATTCTGGAAGAAATTCTCTGACTTTAACGAAGACGGATCAGTTAAAACTGATGTAGGAATTCTTTTAAAGGTTAAACAAATTTCTTCCTACGGCAACGACTCCTACGGTGGAATGAGTGGTAGAGATATTATGGCACTTGCCGCTGGACTTTATGAAGCAGCTAAGTTTGATTATCTTGATGCCCGTGTTAAACAATGTGAATATCTTGCACAAGGATTTTACAAGGCTGGCGTAAAGGGCGTTGTACTTCCTGCTGGTGGTCACGGTGTTTACATCAACATGGACGAATTTTTTGACAACAAGAGAGGACCAGAAACTTTTGCTGGTCAAGGTTTCTCTGTTGAATTAATTAGACGTTACGGAATTAGAACTGCAGAACTAGGCAACTATTCAATGGAATATGACCTAAAGACTCCAGAACAACAAGCTGAAGTAGCCAATGTAGTTCGTTTCGCAGTAAACAGAAGTCAACTTTCAAAGGAACACATGGATTATGTAATTGCAGCTGTAAAGGCTCTTTACGAAGACCGTGCTACTATTCCTAATATTAGAATAGTAAAAGGCAAGAACCTTCCAATGCGTCACTTCCACGCTTTCCTTGAAACTTATGAACCTTCTGAAGATGAAAAATAAGTTTTAATTTTTTAATTTAACATTAAGAAAAGCCCCTTGCAAGAGGGGCTAGCCTATTAAGGAGAATGACTATGGATAATAACTTAAAAGCTCGTGATGGTTTTAAAAGTAAATGGGGTTTTATACTTGCTTGTATAGGCTCTGCAGTTGGTATGGGTAATATTTGGCGATTCCCTATAATGGTTTCTACCTATGGTGGAATGACTTTTTTAATTCCATATATAATATTTGTAACTCTTATAGGCTCAACTGGAGTAATTTCTGAAATGGCACTGGGAAGATCAGCTGAAGCTGGTCCCGTTGGCGCCTTTGGAAAATGCACAGAATTAAGATGGAATAATAGAAAACTTGGCGAAATAATTGGACTTATACCAGTAGTAGGCTCTCTTGCCCTAGCCATAGGTTACACTTGTGTAATGGCTTGGATTTTTAAGTACACTTTCCTTTCATTATCAGGCGGACTTTATGCCATGGGTCAAGACATGGATGTAATTGGCGGAACTTTTGGACAAACAGCCTCTGCCTTTGGCGCAAATATTTGGGTCGTTATTGCAATTATTGCAAGCTTTGCCATTATGGTAATGGGAGTATCTGGCGGAATCGAAAAGGCAAACAAAATTATGATGCCTGTCCTCTTTGTTTTATTTGTAGGACTTGGAATTTACATCTTCACCCTTCCAGGTGCAGCTAATGGATATAAATACATCTTTACAGTAAATCCTGAAGGATTAAAGGATCCTAAAGTTTGGATTTTTGCCTTTGGACAAGCCTTTTTCTCCCTATCAGTTGCTGGAAATGGAACAGTAATTTACGGCTCCTATTTGCCTAAAAACGAAAGCATTCCATCCTCTGCAAGAAATGTTGCAGTCTTTGATACTCTTGCAGCTCTACTTGCAGCCTTTGTAATTATCCCTGCCATGGCAACAGCAAATGCACCCCTTGATACTGGTGGTCCTGGACTAATGTTTATTTACCTAGTAAATGTATTTAATGGCATGGCTGTTGGTAGAATCATAGGAATTATTTTCTACATCTGCGTACTTTTCGCAGGCGTATCCTCAATAATAAATCTTTACGAAGCACCAGTTGCCTATTTGCAAGAACAATTTAATTTTTCAAGACCAATTGCAACTACAACTATTCATGTAATTGGTTGTATCGTAGCTATATTTATTCAAGCTATAGTCGGCGGTTGGATGGATGTAGTTTCCATTTACATCTGCCCACTTGGAGCAGCCCTAGCTGGCATAATGTTCCTATGGGTTGCAGGAAAAGATTATGTAATCCCTGCAGTTAGTCAAGGTCATAGAAAAGAGATCGGCGGATGGTATTATCCACTTGCAAAATATGTATATGTAACAGCTGCCATAATTGCCCTAATAGCAGGCGCAAAATTTGGTGGTATTGGTTGATAAGATTTAATAAAAAAATAAGTGTTGGCTTTTTTGCCAACACTTTTTCTTTTAAAAATTATCCTTTTTATTTCTAAATTGAGTAAATTCATCTAAATCCCTTGCCAAGAAGAAGGGATTTATTTTTTTCTCCTTGTCTATTGTAGATGGAAGAGTGATTTTTTCTTCTTCACGCAGTTTTTTCACTCTCTCAAATTCTCTGTCTAAATCATCATTAGAAATGACAGACCTTGCAAATTTTAAATTGGCAAGAGAATATTCATGAGCCGGATAAAATAAAATGTCATCATCTAAATCCTTTAATTTATTTAGTCCCTCATAGGCTTTTTTGTAGTCCTTAGTAAAAACTCTGCCGCAGCCTGCAAGAAAAAGGGCATCTCCACAAAATAATTTATCTCCCATTAAATAAGAAATGTGCTCTTCTGTGTGACCGCCTGTTAAAATAACTTTAAAATTTTCTCCTAAGAGCTCAAATTCATCGCCGTCTTTTAAAGTTATGTCGTTATATTCTTTTGTTTCAAGAGGCCCATAGACTTTCGCCCCATATTTATTTTTTAGCTCTTTAACTCCTCCCACATGGTCCATGTGCTTGTGAGTTAAAAGAATATAGTCAAGTTTTTTATCCCTTAAATAATCTATGACAGGACCTGCATCGCCAGGATCAACAACAAGAACTTTGTCATCTTTTTCAATTGTCCAAATATAATTGTCATTAAAAGCTTTAATATAGTTAATAATCATAAAACACCTCATAATATACTTACTCTTGTTAGTGGGATTTAAACATGAGGAGTGACTTTGCTTTTCTTTAATTAATTGTTCTTTTTGTTAGATAAAATTTTATATAATTTCAGCATTCGCTATGCTCGTCTTCGTAGTGAAGACAAAAAAAGACAGTCAAATAATGACTGCCTTTTGAGGTTGTTTTGAGTTTTACAAATCCGACTCCTTTGAAAAAACTCCCTATTCGCTCGCATTGGCTGAGACTTGATCAAATTTCTGAAAGAAATTTTGATAAGTCTGCCCACAGATTTTTGCTTGTCAAAAATCTATGTTCCTTTATTCTCGCTGGATAAGCTTCTTCATAGCTTCAGGCTTCGCTTCGCTCGCATTTGCTGTGAAAGCATTTAAAAAGACAGCCATATTTGTGGCTGTCTTTGTTTAGGTTTTTTTCTGATTTACAATCCGACTCCTTTGAAAAAACTCCCTATTTGGTCGTTTTTTCTGCAGTCGCTGGATAAGATTTTTCATCAGCTCCTGCATCGCTAACGCTCGACTTCGTAGTGAATACATTTTAAAAAGACAGTCAAATAATGACTGCCTTTAATTAGGTTGTTTTAAGATTTACAAGTCCGACTCGCTTGAAAATTCTCCTTATTCAGTCGAATTTTCTATGCTCCCTGGATAAGATTTTTCATCAGCTCCTGCATCGCTAACGCTCGCATTCGCTGTGAAAACCAGAAAAACCGAGACGAGTCTCGGTTTTTCTTATCATTACATCATACCCATGCCTGGATTCATTTGTGGCATTGCTGGTGCTTCTTCTTTTATGTTTGCTACTGCTGCTTCTGTTGTTAAAATCATTGATGCTACGCTGGCTGCGTTTTGTAGGGCTGATCTTGTTACTTTTGTTGGGTCTACTATTCCAGCTTTTTTCATGTCTACATATTCTGATTTATATGCGTCAAAGCCAATGCCTGCTTCTTTAGTCTTTACATGTTCTACTATTACTGAACCTTCTAGTCCTGCGTTTTCTGCTATTTGTCTTAGTGGTTCTTCTAGTGCCTTAAGAATTATATTTGCGCCAGTTTTTTCGTCGCCTTCTAACTTATCAACTACTTTTGCTACTGCATCTATTGAGTCGATTAGAACTGTTCCACCACCAGCGACAATACCTTCTTCTACTGCTGCTCTTGTTGCTGCAAGGGCATCTTCGATTCTTAGTTTTCTTTCTTTAAGTTCAACTTCTGTTGCTGCTCCTACTTGGATTACTGCAACTCCACCAGAAAGTTTTGCAAGTCTTTCTTGTAATTTTTCTTTGTCAAATTCTGAATCTGATTCTTCTATTTGATTTTTAATGTGATTAATTCTGTTTTCAAGTTCAGATTTTTCCCCTGCACCATTTACTATAACTGTAAGGTCTTTTTCTACCCTTACCTTTGATGCAGATCCAAGCATATCAATTGTTGCATCTTTAAGGTCTTGACCTAAATCAGATGATACAACTTGTCCGCCAGTTAAAATTGCAATGTCTTGTAACATTTCTTTTCTTCTGTCGCCATAGCCAGGAGCCTTTACTCCAACTACATTAAGTGTTCCTCTTAATGAGTTTACAACAAGAGTTGCAAGGGCTTCACCATCAATGTCATCTGCAATAATTAAAAGTGGTTTTGATGCTTGTAAAACTTGTTCAAGTAGTGGCAAAATTTCTTGTATATTTGAAATCTTTTTGTCTGTAATTAAAATATATGGGTCTTCTAATTCTGCAACCATTTTGTCAGAATCTGTCACCATGTATGGAGAAAGGTATCCTCTGTCAAATTGCATACCTTCAACTACATCAAGGCTTGTTCCCATGGATTTAGATTCTTCAACAGTAATTACTCCGTCGTTTCCAACTTTTTCCATTGCTTCAGAAATAAGTTTTCCAACTTGTTCATTTGCAGCTGAAATTGATGCAACTTGTTCAATTGCTTCCTTTGAAGAAACTTCTGTAGAGAATTTTTTAATTTCTTCAACAGTTTTTTCAACTGCCTTAGCGATTCCCTTTTGTAGAACCATTGGGTTTGCACCTGCTGCTAAATTTCTCATTCCTTCTCTAATAATTGCTTGAGCAAGAAGAGTGGCAGTAGTTGTACCGTCACCTGCAACGTCATTAGTCTTTGTAGCAACTTCCTTTAAAAGTTGTGCGCCCATGTTTTCAAATTTATCTTCACATTCAATTTCTCTTGCAATAGTAACACCATCATTTGTAATAAGTGGTGTGCCATATTCCTTGTCTAAAATTACATTTCTGCCCTTAGGTCCAAGTGTAACTTTAACTGTATCTGCAAGAGTATTTATTCCTTTTATTAATCCTTTTCTAGCATCTTCTGAAAATTTAATTTCCTTTGCCATGTTATCACTCCTTACTCAATAACTGCCAAGATGTCTTGGAATTTTATAATTGTGTATTTTTCCTTGTCAAGTTCAATGTCATTTCCTGCATACTTTGAGAAAATAACCTTGTCGCCAACTTTAACAAGTCCCTTCATATCTTCATCTGTGTCTAGTTTATTTCCTGTTGCAACAACTTCTGCAATATTTGATTCTTCCTTTGCTGATGAAGGAAGAACTATTCCTGAAGCAGTTGTTTCTTCTTTTTCAATTTTCTTGATGACGATTTTGTCGTCAAGTGGTCTAAGTTTCATCTATATTAACCTCCTTATAATTAGCACTCACTAATGTCTTCTGCTAATACATATATGATAATACATTGGAAAAATTTTTTCAAGGGTTAAAAGTAATAAAATCCTTAAAAATTTTCTTGTAAAAATTTAGATCATATGTTCGTGATGACGCGGAGGGAAAGTGTGAGCCACGCG
>OKEE01000721.1_pt1 | contig 11111 bp, 8 predicted proteins | sample 1611071 | NCBI WGS metagenome assembly OKEE01 (sample SAMN04436708, study PRJEB24849) | human gut metagenome | biome: human gut; feature: NICU; material: stool | host: Homo sapiens | place: USA: Saint Louis, MO | collected 2010-09-07 | reverse complement strand
TGGTTGAATTGTAGAACATCAATGTTTTTAATTGAATAATATATGACATAGTCCTCATGATTGTAATTCAAAATTTCTTGTTTTGGATAACTTTCATGGGGATTTTTTCGTTTTATAATGACAATTTATTCTAAATCTAGTCAAAAGTACTTCAAATATTACAAAAATGTAATAATTTATAGTGGAAAATTTTAATTTTATTTCAAAACTAACCAACAACAGAGAAAATATTATAAGAAAGGAAAACGTAATGAATAACAAAAGAATATTTGAAAAAATCATTACCGAAAAAAGAGCAAAAAGCTCTAATGAAAGACCAAAATACGGTCTTAGAAAGCTAACCGTAGGTGTAGTTTCATGTCTTTTAGGTTACATGATGTTCTTCACCCCAAACGTTGTTGCAGCTGGAAAAGTTGACCAACCACAAGCTGTTGAATCAACAGAAGTTGCAAAAACTGAAAACGTTGAAGAAAAATCAGAACAACCTAAAGAAAAAGCTGCTGAAACAACAGAAACTGAACAACCAGTTTCTCATGTACAAGGTGATTTTTCAAAAGAAACTAAAACAAACGCACAAGACAGAACTGTTAGAACAACTGCTGAAAAAACATCTGAAACAGCAACTGAAGGAAAAACAGAACAAGCAAAACAAGCAGATAGTTATGTACCTGAATTAGAAGCTATTAAAGTAGTAAAAGGTAACAATGTAGAAAACTACAGAAAAGCTTTTAAAAACCTTCCAGAAGATGCAACTATCAAAGTAATTAACGAAGCAGACACTAATGAAGCCGGAGATAAGAAAGCTACAGTAGAAATTACTTTTGCTGACCAATCAACAAAGAGAGAAATCATCACAGTAAAAGTATATGAAACACAAGAAGACCTTGAAAATAGTGGATTTGGAAAACTAGAATTTAGTGAACCAGGCGCTAAAATGAACAGAGTTGGGGCTAGTAAAGCAGAAGAAAAACTTCCTAAAAATATAACAGATAAAACAAACTGGGAAGAAAAAGAAAAAAAAGGTGACGACCATTGGGAACTTGGTAAATCGGATGAATTAAAAGACCAAAGAATAGTAAGGGTTACAACATCAGATCCTATCGAAATCAATGATATCAACTATCAAGGTTACTTCACTGATGCTAATGGTAGAACTAACCTTAGATTAGTTTATATGGAAAAATCTGCTGCTGTTTCAGCAGTTTGGAAGAAGGCTGCCTTTAACTTTGGAGACCTATATGACAAGATAGATTTTGAAGAATCATACGGTGTCGATGAAAAAGGAAATAGATTTAAATTTTCAGACACTAATAATGATAAAATCAAAACATTAGATGTTGCAGGCATGATTTCCACAAGAACTCAAAATATAAATAACTTACCTATTAACATAGTCCTAAAGAATGGAGAAACAATAGATAGCCTTGGAAAGGTTAACTATCAAGTTCAAATGAGGTTAGTTGATGGTAAGGGAGAAAGAATCTATGCTTTCGCTCCTAAAAAAGCTGCCTTAGACTACACAACATACACAAGATCAACATCTATAAGCTTAGGTAATAATATCCAATCTGAGTTTTTAAGAGGACCAGAAAGTCAAGATAGAAAGCTTGCAATGCAAAGATCATACTTATCTGAGTTTATTGCAAATCCTGACCAATATGATGATACAAGTAATCTTGGAATCTTGAGAACACAATATCAAGCAGAAAGAAACGACATTAATCCGGGTAATACTCATGATGGTAAGCCAACTGGTTTTGTTCAAATGTTCGATGCTAACTTGGTTAAATATCTAAAAGCAGATAAAGAAGGATTTATAGCCTATACCCAATTATTAAATGCCGATAGAACACCTGCCAAGGGTGCAAGAGTAGGTATTAAAAAGAAAAATATTAACTATACAGCAGATGGAAAGCTAGCTTATTTTGTAATAGGTGAATCTAACTTTGAAAAAAATGGAGTAAGTGTTATCCATGTGGATAAATTGAGCGGAAGAATCAACCAAAGTGGTTTCTATTTCGCAGGTATAGATTATGTTGTAGATAAAAGCGAATTTGCTGAAGAATTCCATACTACAGGTCAAAATAAAGTAAACTTTAATACAATGGCTGGTTGGATAGAGCCAAATACAAATGGTTGGACTGTTTTTGAAGAAGAATATGACCATGAATTTGTAGTTCCTGAAGGAGATAGCTTTACTATAGATTTAGGTAAAGAGCCTCTAGGTAAACAAATTATGGTTCAAGTAGGCGATGAGAAATACTCTTTTGTCAGAACTGAACAAGGTTATTATACAGATTTTAAAACTGGTAGGAAAGGATTTGACAAGATTGAAAAAATTACAGAAGGTATTTATAAATTAACTCTTCGTGAAGGCGCTACAATCAAAGCTGGAGATAAGGTTAGAATTCTACTTCCAGATTCAGCTGATCATGATGCAAATTCTATTAATTTTGTAGAGATAACTAATGGATCTAAGGAAAATAAAGGCGCCGCAACACTTAAGTACAATAAAGATAGAAATATTGATTTGCATATATTCTCAGAAGGTCAAGGTCTTGGTAAACCGGATGGAACTTATAAATTGATATATACACCAAAGGGGTCTACTGAACAAGTTACTATTAATATTACAAAAAATAAGCCAAAAACATATTGGCAACATGATGATAAAAACGGCGTTTTAAAAGGCACTCTTGTAGCTACCACAAAAACGGATGGTAATTATGTAATTGACATGAGTAAAATAGAAACAGGTTCTTCTATTATAATTGAAGCATATGATCCAAGTGGAAATAAGGTAGAAAATTTAACTTCAAAAATTGAATTTAATCCTATAGATAAATCTGAGAAAAAATACGAAAAAATGGCATGGGTTGACCATACAGATGATATTGCTAATATAGGTATAGGTAAATCTCTATATACTCCATATCATAACGTATTTACAAATGACTACACAGGTGACCAATATAAAGACTTCTATGAAAATCCAAGACAAAATCCAACAAATGCAGATGACTTCATGAAAAACACATCAGAACTTCTTGGATTTACCAAATATGATGGTGGAAAAATCAGAATGAGATATATAGATCCAAATGGAGTAATCTATATATCAAAAATTGATGCTGATGCAAATGAATATGATGATAAAGGTAATACAACAAAAGATTATACTAAGACAATAACTGTAAATGGAAAAGAATATGTAGATTCTCCATATAGATTAAATCTAAAGGATTTCTATGAATTAAAAGAAGATAGAAATGCTGGCGTTCTTAATCCAGATGGATCTTTGACTTTAGTTAAAGACATGAGATTAATAATTAACGCATCAGATGGATCATCACTTCCATCAGATTGGCTAGAAGTTAGGGTTAAAACAAGAGTATTATTTGATGCAACAGATGGTGCTTTCGACGATGGAACAAAACAATCTGTAAAAGTAGTTCCAGACAATTTAAAATTCTTTGGCGATGAAGGATACGCACCAAATGGATTTGAAGGTGCAACTGTTAAAGCAAACACAGGTGATGAATTTGTTAAAGCTCCAACAGCAGAAGGAAAAACATTCCTAGGTTGGGTAACTGAAGCAGGTAAAGATGAACTTGGAGCAACAACTGTTAAATCAGCAGATTTCAACAAAGTTGATGCTTCAATGAAATTCACTGCAGAAACTCCAATAACTACACACCAAGTAGTTTACGCAATTTATACTGATGAAAAACTAGTAACATTCGAGGCTAATGGTGGTAAGTTTGATGATAATTCAACTACAAAGACAGATGATATAAAAGATGGAGTAAACAAACCAGCTGATCCAAAATTAGAAGGAAAAGAATTTGTAGGTTGGGCAAAGACAGCTGATGCTAAAGAAGCAGATGTTATCGATGTAACAAAACTAACTGAACCAACAACAGTATATGCTGTTTGGAAAGATGCTTCAAAACAAACAGACTCTATCGACCCAACAGTACCAGCTAAGACACCAGTTGCAGATAAATCTAACTTAACACAAACTGAAAAAGATGCAGTTAAGAAAGCTATTGAAGATGCAAACAAAGATAAATTCCCAGAAGGAACTAAGGTTGAAGTTGGAAACGACGGAACAGCAACAATCACATACCCAGATGGATCAAAAGACACAATCAAAGGAACTGACTTAGTAGAAGAAAAAACTCCAGAAGTAGACAAAACAGCACTTCAAACAGAAGCAGATAAAGAAAATGCTACAAAAGAATCTGACAAGTACAAGAATGCAGACCAAGCTAAAAAGGATGCATACGACAAAGCATTAGAAGATGCTAAGAAAGTACTAGCAGATCCAAATGCAACTCAAGACGCTGTCAACAAAGCTAAAGATGCATTAAAAGCTGCAGAAGAAGCATTGAACGGTGAAAAAACACCAGCATCTGATGCTGAAAAAGTTCAACCAAGTATTCCAGAAAAGACTGAAGTAAAAGATCCTTCTAACTTAACTAAGGATGAAAAAGACAAGGTTAAAGAAGCTATTGAAAAAGCTAATAAGGATAAATTCTCACAAGGAACTAAAGTTGAAGTTGGTAATGATGGATCAGCTAATATCACTTATCCAGATGGATCTAAGGAAACTATCAAGGGTAGTGATTTGGTTGTAGAAATCGCTGATTCACCTAATAGAAGACCTTCTAAGTCAGATAATCCATCAAAGGCGGACAACCCAGCTAAGAAATTACCAAAAGCAGGTATTGAATCAGAAGCTATGATGATGGCTGCTGCAGCACTATCTACTTTGGGTGGATTGTATGTTTCAAGGAAGAAAAAAGAAGATGAAGAATAAATTATAGATTTTAATTCTGTAGTTTATTGAACTGAAAATACCCGATCGTATGATCGGGTATTTTTGTATGCAAAAATATTTGAATTTCAAAATCCTAACAAAAAAAGAGCCGTATTACAGGCTCGCGTTACTTCGTTGAAGGTATTTTTTAAATTTTGTGAGTTCTTCTTGGTTATTGATTTGAATCCATTTGTGTGAGTAGTGTTTTTTCATGTTGGCGTAGTTTTCTTGTTTTTCCTTGCTGCGTCCATCTATGAGTATCCATTTGATGAATTCAAAATCTAGTTTTTCGGGGCAATTGTCAGCCATGCTTTCTCTGGTTTTGCCACGATATTTGATGTAGCGTTTGATGGCTCTTAGTAGGCAATTGAATCTGTTGAAGTTGAGAAAGACTATAATGTCAGATAGTGCTAGTCTTTCTGTTTTCTTTAATTTGTCGTAGTTTCCATCTATTACCCAATCTTCTTGTTTCATAAAACTTTCTACTATGTTAATTGCTTCGTCAAGGTCACGTTCTTTCCAGTTTTCTGTGAGATTTACTTGGTCGAGGTGAAGCAATGGCAGATCGTATGTTTGTGATATGTCTTGTGCTAATGTTGATTTGCCAGAGGCTGAATATCCGATTACTGAAATTTTCACGTTTATCTCCTTATATTAATATGATCATCTTCTATTATTATATATAATAATGAGTGGGTTGTCACGTTACTATTTTTGCATTTGATGATATAATGTAATTAGTGATTTTTGAGGATTTTTATGTGCATAAAAGTCTTAATATATGTTAAAATAATAATTGTTAATTAGGAGATGATAGTATGAAGAGATTGATACCTATTGCGATTTTGGTTTTGGTATTGACGACGGGTTGCCTGAGAAAACCGGAACGTTACGAATCGATGAGAAATATGGAAAGAGCAGAGTCTGTGAAACATGAATCTACAGAACAAGCTAAGCCTGAGGATTCAAAACCAGAAGATACTACAGAAAAGCCTGCTTCAGAAAATACGGATTCTAACAAACCGGAAGAATTTACTGAGAAAACTATGAAGGTTACACCAGATATTTTGAATATGAGAAGTGAAGCTAGCACTAATTCTTCTATTGTGACTAAGTTAAAAAAGAATGATGAGCTTAAGGTTATCGAAGAAACTAAGGATGACGATGGGGCTACTTGGGTTAAGGTTGATTTTAATGGTCAAGTAGGTTTTGTTTCTAAGGAATTTTTGGGTGAGTAAATGATTGATGTTAATAGCAAGATAATGGCGGACATGAAGAATGGTTCGAGTAATTTGGATCAGGCTATTGCGACTGCAATTGAATATGCAAGACTTGGTTACAAGAAGGTTGTGAGTGCGTCGGAGATTTCTACGAATGGTAGGGTTTTGACATCTGATGAAAATCAACTTCTTATCGACAGGATTAATGATGAGCTTGATTACCAAAAAATTGATTTTCAGGTGTTGTCGGGCAATTTGATGAGCTGCGATCCTAAGATGATGGAATATTTTCACAATGATTTGATTAGTTCGATTAATTATTCCAGATATATTTTGCTTGAGATTCCAAGTACAACTGAATACAAGGATTTGAATAAGTTTATCTACGATATCCAAATCAAAGGTTTTGTTCCGATTATCGTTCATCCGGAAAGGTGCAAATACGTCCAAGAAAATCCAGATTATTTGATTTCTTTGAAGGAAAGGGACTGTTTGGTGCAATTGGATATGAGTTCTGTGGTTAAGCCTAAGTCTAGCAGGTTGTTCAAGACTGCTAAGGAGTTGTTGGACAGGCAAATGGTGGATGTTGTGGCTACGGAATCTGAAAATGCGTATGAGGCAGAATATATTAGAGATGGGATTAAATCTCTTCATAAGATTATAGATTCGGATTATTTTGATTTGATTATGAGACTTAATCCACAACTTATCGTGGAAGATGAGAGAATAGACAGGATTCCTGTGTTAGAGAAGAAGAGCGGCGGGGTTTTGTCGAAGATTTTTGGTAAGAGGAGATAAGATGAGAGATAACTTATTTGTAAGAACTTTTAAAAATAGGTTTGTGCCTATTGTTTTGGTGACTTTTTTGTTCGGAATTACTATGATTTGCTACGATGTTATGTGGGTGAGACCTGTGTACAGCGTGGATTCTAAGGTTGTAGTGAGTGCAAAAAGCGGCAACACTTCCACTACTCAGATAGAAACTGTGAAATCTTTGGTTAAATCGAGAATGGTGTTGACTGAAGTGAAACAAAACTTGAAATTGAAGCCGAATGTTGAGGATTTGGCTAAAAAAATTAGCATTTCTGATGAAAACTCAAAGATTGTTAGTATAAATGTTGAGGATACTGTGATTCAACGTGCAAGAGATATTGCAGATGAATTGGCAGATATCACAGTTAAAAACTCTACTGATGAATATAAAGTTGAGGTGTTGGAATACTGTTCATCCCCTTTAAAAGCTGTGTCTCCAAATTTGGTTAGAGATACTTTATTGGCTTTACTTGTAGGGTTTTTAATTTCATTGATAATTTGTATGGTGAGGGAATCTCACGATGATGTCATGAGAGTGGGCACTAATGTTGAAGATTTGGGAGTAAGTATTATTGGGGATATTCCTTATGTTGATGAAAGGGGTGCGATGATAGATGAAGGATAAGACTTTGTTTAATGAACAATACAAATATCTTAGAACTAATGTGAAGTTCGCAGGGGCAAATATCAAATCTATCGTGGTTACTTCGGGATATTTCGGAGAAGGTAAGACTTCTGTGGCTGCTAACTTGGCGAAAAGCTTCGCTTTGTCCAATCACAAGGTTGTTATTGTGGATATGGATTTGAGAAGGCCAAGTTTGAGGAATTTCTACGATATCGACACTGAAATCGGCGTTACAAATGTTGTTGTGAACAAGATGGATTTCAATCTTGCTATAAGTCACGATGAATCGATATGGGATTTGGATATTATCCACGCTGGAGCTATTCCTCCAAATGCGAACGAACTTATTTCAAGCGATTCTATGAAGAATTTTATTCGTATTTTAGAAGATAACTACGATTATGTGATAATCGATACTCCTCCAATCGAAGCTTATTCCGATGCTGTTGTATTGTCAGCGATTTGCGATGCGACTTTGTTGGTGTACAAGGTTGGAGAAACTAAAAAGAGCGACATCGAAAAATCTATCGATTCAATTAGAAATGTCAACGGCAATTTGATAGGACTTGTACGTATTAATGAAAAGTAATTATAGGCTGACTGATTTTAGGCAAATCAGTTGGCTTATTTTTTATAGAGAGGAAAATTATGATTGAAAAATTACGCGAAAGGTCTCAAACGGTGTTGTTGAAGCCTTCGATTAGAGTGCTGTATCTGAGAAAACTTAGAGGTTCTGTAAAAAATCACAGGGAAGAGATAATCTCAGTGTTGAAGAAAGATATCGGAAAAAGCGAATATGAAGGTTTTATGACTGAGTACGCAACTGTGATGCAGGAGTTAAATTTCTTCATCAATAACACTATAAAACTCGCAAGAGCGAATAACACTTCTTTTGATTTGCTGACTTTCCCAAACAAAACGGAAATCAGAAACAGAGCATATGGTGTGTGTTTGATTATCAGTCCGTGGAATTATCCGTTTAATTTGAGTATGATTCCTGTGATTGATGCGATTGCCGCTGGAAATAGTGTGTATTTGATGATGAGCAGGAAGAATCCTAAGGTTAGAGAACTTATGAAAGAAGTTTTGAAGCCTGTGGAGGATGTCGTTCATCTTGAAAATGACAAAAGTTATGATGAGGTGTTGGAAGAAAAGTTTGATTTCTATTTTTTCACTGGTAGCAAAAACAGAGGACAGGCTGTGTATAAGAAAGCAGCTGAGAATTTGAAGCCATGTGTGTTGGAATTGGGTGGAAAAAGTCCTTGTATTGTGGACAAAGATGTCGATTTGGAAGATACAGCGAAGAAGATTTGTTGGGCGAAGTTCACAAATTCTGGACAAACGTGTGTGGCTGTGGACTATTTGGTGGTTGAAGAAAGCATCAAGGATAGGTTGCTGCATTATATACTGAAGGAAATCGACGAAAATTATTCTGATATATCTCAGATGTCTAGGATAAAAACAAAGGCGAAATACGATGAGTTCAGACGCATTATGATGGATAGGACGGACAGAATCGGTGGGAAATACCACGATGGTGAGATGATTATTGAGCCGTGTGTGTTCACTGATGCGACTTTTAATGATGAAATAATGAAAGATGAGATATTTGGACCGTTGTTGCCGGTGATTTCGTACTCTGATATCGATGCGATGTTGATGCACATCAGAAGAATGGACAATCCGTTGGCGTTTTATGTATTCACTAAGGACAAGAAATTGTGCGACTATATCACGAATTCTGTGGGCTTTGGTGGAGGATGCATCAACGATTGTATGATGCACATCTCCAACAATAAGGCGCCTTTTGGTGGATTTGGAAATAGTGGACTTGGTCATTATCATGGCAAATGGGGATTTGACACTTTTTCACACAAACAATCAGTCTATGTTTCCAGAAAAATCGACAATCCATTCAGGTTCAAACCATTTACCCAAAAGAAGCTAGATTTGATAAAAAAATTCCTTGGTTAATTAGAACGTAAGCTATTATATAGATGAGAGAGATTAGAGGAATTGTGATTGTGAATTTCTTCTTGTATAATTTGTGCTTGAAGATTATCATGGAGTTCAACGCTCCTATGAAACCTCCGATTATGCACAAGAATATCAGAATATTTTCAGAGATTCTGTATTTGTTGTGAACGGCTTTTCTTTTATCTATAAGGAAGGCTAGGAAAGTTATTAAATTGATTATTAAAAAATATATACTAAACATAACATCACCCAAAATTATTGTACCATAAGGAGAGATATGAGATTAGATAGAATGCTTAGCGAGATGAAGATCGCAACTAGAAAAGAGATAAAACAAATGGTGAAGAAGGGGATTATCACGGTGAATGATGTGACTGTGAAGAAGTCCTCTGAGCATATAGATGAAAACAACGACGTGGTGAAAATCTACGACGAGATCATTGAATACAGGAAGTTTTTGTATTTCGTGATGAACAAGAGAAAAGGAGTTACAAGTCATTCGAAAGATCCTATGCACAAAACTGTGATTGACGATATGGGAGAGCTTTGTGTGTTTGATTTGAGCCCTGTGGGAAGGCTTGATTTGGATACGACAGGGCTATTGATTATAACGAACGACGGTAAATTTGCTCATAATTTGATTTCTCCGAAAAAAGATGTGTCGAAGAAATACAAGGTTACTTTGAGAGATAAGGTCGATGAGAAATACAACGAAACGTTCGAAAAAGGAATCAAGCTTATGCCGGAAGATATCATCACGAAACCTGCTACGATGGAAATTATCGACGATTATAATTGTTACCTTACAATAAAGGAGGGTAAATATCACCAAGTCAAGAGAATGTTTGAAAAAGTTGGCAATGAAGTTGTGGAACTTCAAAGAGTCCAAATAGGTGATTTTAAATTGCCAGATGATTTGGAAGAGGGAGACTTCAGAGAACTTACTGATGAGGAGTTAAAAATCCTTGGGCTAGAAGAAGAATAAAGAAAAAATCTCAATTTAACGTAAAAGTTGAATTGAGATTTTATTTTGTGCGCCTTTTTTTGAGGACGTATTTGTATAATGTGTCGAAAAACAAAAACAACGAATAAGCACCAGGGTCTATCACTCCAACGGAATAAATGGCGTTGTGACGTGCTTTTCCTTTCTTTGCAGACATTTCTGATGTTTGTTCACAAGCCATCTTGCAATCTACACTTATTTTTTTCATTAATCTAATTGTATTTTCATTTTTATTGTTTTCAAAGCTTTCAGATGCAGCGTGAATGCAATCTAAAATTGTTTTGTCATTTAGCTTACAATTTCCAACTAGTTTCACAGATTCATTTGTGATTTTCAAAATTTCACCGAACATTTTACGGTCCAATTCGTCTTTGCCATTTGTGTAATCTGAAATCTTATCAAAAACATATGAGTATATAGGTGCTGTGGCACCTTTTACTTTGTATGTAAATAGAAATGATAGATTTTTGAACTGCTTAGAAATATTTTCATCTTTAAAGTCGGGAAATTGTATAAAAAGTTCGCCGAAACCATTATTTAAATTGCTACCGTGATCTCTATTACTCAAATTCTCGTCCAATTTATTTAATAAGGAGCAATTAATCATCAAACATTCCTGATACATCTCGAAAACTTTGTAAATATCGTAAT
>OKEE01000717.1_pt1 | contig 11195 bp, 11 predicted proteins | sample 1611071 | NCBI WGS metagenome assembly OKEE01 (sample SAMN04436708, study PRJEB24849) | human gut metagenome | biome: human gut; feature: NICU; material: stool | host: Homo sapiens | place: USA: Saint Louis, MO | collected 2010-09-07 | reverse complement strand
GTAATAAATAGAAAGGAGTCTTTATGAGCTTTTTTAGAACACTTCCAACTAAACTTAGCTTTAATACAAAGGAAAAACTTCAAATTGCCAATGCAGAACTTACTAGTGGCGATTTTGCAATAGCTATTGACATATTAAATGCACAAGACTCTTTTATTACTAATATTGAATTTGCTGTAAAATTTAAATCCATTGAAAGGTCCTATTTATTTAATGGCAGAGAGTTTTATTTTTCACAAGCTGTAAATATTGAGCCCTATACAAGATATTTCTTGGAGCCTTTTTTATTAGATGAAAGATTTTATGATGCAAGAGCAATAGACATATATATATCAAAATACACTTGTGACGGAAAAACCATAACTTGCTCAGACAAAAAACATGAGATGAATCTGCCAGTAATTCCTGAAAAAAAACGTGCACAAATAAAGGAAACTCTTGGCGATGGAATAAAAACCTATGGTGAAAATAGAATTGATTTTTGGCGCTGTGTCTGTGGTTTTATAAATGAACAAGAAAAAAGTGAATGTGATTTTTGTGGTAGAAATAAAAATTTTGTCTTAAACAATTTGACAGAACCACTAATAAATTCAAAACTTTTAAATGTTCTTGAAAACACAAGGTCAACTTCAGATATAAACTTAAAAACCCTAGAAACTCACTTGACTCAAACAAATTTATCAAAGATTGCTCCCAATACTGAGAGCTTAAAAAGTGACAGAACTAATGAAGTTAGCACAAAAAAACCAAAAAAGTTTTCTGCTAGGATAATATTTTTCTCCATTATTTTAATAATTATTCTGTCAATAATTTCTCTATTTATAATTAATTTTGTAAAAGTATCGAGAAATGAAAATAAAATTGAAGATGCAAGAGGTCTTGCCCTAAGTGGCGAATATAAAAGCGCCCTTGATTTATACAAAGAAGCTACAAAGGAAAAGACAACTCCTGAAATTTCAAATGAAATGGAAAAACTTAAAAAATTAGTTCAATCTGATGAATTTTATCAAAGTGGACTTGAATTTTATAAAAATGAAAATTATATAGACTCTGCTTATAATTTTAAAAAAGTCATTCAAGAAGATGAGAAAAATTATAAGGCAGCCCAAGATAAGCTACTTTCCATAGACAATATTATTTTGACTCAAGTAAAAAATGCCTATAAAGAAAATAAAGTATCTGAAGCTATTTCAGTTTTAAACTCCTATCTTGGTGTTGTGCCTGAATCTGCAAAAGCAACAAGTCTAAAAAAAGAAATGGAAAGTAAAAACGCCATTAATTTAAGCAAAAATAAAAATCAAAAAGAAAATTTTGAAAAAGAAAATGATTATACAGATGCAGCTCAAACTGCAAAAAAATCTTCTGAACTCCTTCACACTTACAGAAATGTTGCCACAGAAAAGGCAAACCTAAGAAAGGAAGCAAGTGTAGATTCTGAAATTATAAAAATTTTGGAAAAGGGAACTGAACTCTATGTCTTAGAAACAAAAATAGAGCAGGGCGAGAGAATTTGGTGCCATGTAGAAGTAAAAAGCACTATCTCTGGTGAAAACATGAGGGGCTGGATCTCAGATAAAACTTTAAATTAATTTCTCCACTTAAGTGGAGAGATTTTTTTTTGTAAAAAATGAACCTTTTCGCTATCTAAATAGTCATATAAGTAGATGCATCTAAAGGAGGTTAAAATGAATCCTCAAAAATTTAACATAGAAAATTTTAATAAACTAAAAAAGGGCGACAAAGATTCCTTTGATCTCCTCTACGAAGAATACTACTTAATTTTGTACAGAACTGCCCTCCTAATTTTGGGAAATAAAGAGGAGGCAGAAGATGTCCTCCAAGACAGCTTCATTTCAATTTATAAAAACATAAATAACTTGAAGGAATTTAACAAATTAAGACCTTGGATTTTTTCAATTTTAAAAAACTCTTGCTACACAAGATATAAAAATAGAAAGAGAGAATTTCCCGACGAATTTGTTTTGGAAAAGGCTGACTCAAAGCTTATTTCAAGTGGAGAAGATGAATTTGTTTTAAATAATGAAGTTGAATCGGCCCTCTTAAAATTAAATCCCAAGGAAAGAGAAGTCCTGGTCCTCTTTTATTACGACGACTTCTCCATAGAAGAAATTGCAAAAATTTTAAAGACCTTTCAAGGTACAGTTAAGTCTAGACTTTTTAGAGCTCGAAAAAATTTAAAGAAAGAAATAATGAAAGTCGATCAAGATTTTGGCGAGAAGGAGAGTATTTATGAATAATTTTAATAATTTTGATAGCTATATAAAAGATAAATTAGAAAAAAGTGTAGAAAATTCTGCTCCTTCTATTTACCTCAAAAATAAAATTGACTTAGAAATTAAGTCCGCAGAAGAAAAAGGAGAATTTAAAATGAAAAAAAGATTTGTATTAGTTGCAGCTGCTGCTCTTGTCCTTTCAGTGGGAGTTTTTGCAGCAGGAAAAATTACAGGAACATTAGCTTCTTCAACATCATTCTATAACTACACAAAATATACTGACATGGCAAAGGCAGAAAAGAAGGCTGGCTTTGATGCTTATGCTCCAGAAAGTTTAGGAGAATATAAATTCGACGGAATTAGAATGGTTGACCTAGCAGATATGGATGACACTGGAGCAAAACTAAATAAGAGAAAGGCAATTGATGTAGATTACAAAAATGATGCAGGCGACATAGTGCTACTCTCAATTGACAAAAATCCTGAAAGTTCAAAAGCTACTGACGAAAAAGCTTATCAAGAAATGAGAGAAATTAAGGGCGTGCCAGTTTATTATTGGAGATTAGAAAGTGTATTTTTACCAGATGAAAAAGATGCAACAAAAGAAGAACTTGAAAGATCAGAAAAAGATCCTTTCTTTAACCTAGCTATTGGTTCAAGCCAAAGAGAAGAAAAAGCTTCAAAGCACCTAGTCTTTGACTACAAGGGTATCCAATATGCCTTAATGGCTGGAGATGATATGGAGGTAAATGAATTTTATAGGATGGCAGAAGAAATTATAAAATAATTTTTTCGCATGAAGTTAGTTAAAACATTTTTCTTATATATTAGATAGTTGTAAAATTTAAAAATCTAAACACTAAAAAAGGACCCTCCTGGTCCTTTCTTTTTGTCTAAATTTTCATATCAAATAAAATTAATTTGCGCCAGACATTTTTTTATACATTTCAATATTTGAGTCATTTAAAAATTCGTAGGCTGCATTTATTTTTTGGAATTTTTCCTTGGCACCCTCTTCTTTATTTAAGTCAGGGTGATATTTTTTTGCCATCTTCCTGTAGGCAAGCTTCACTTCATACTTATCTGCAGAATAATTTACGCCAAGAGTGTCGCAGGCAGATTCGTATTGGTCTTTAAAGCCGTAGCTTCCTCCTTGTGATTGATTTCCATAAGATCCACCATAGTTATTACCATAAGAACCTTGATTTTCGTAAAAGCCACCGTAACCTTGCTGTCTAAAAAATTCATCAAACTGAGAAAAATCATCAAAAGTTGTCCAAGTAAAGCCTCCAAAATCTTTAAATCTCTCTCTAAATTCTTCTTCTCTTCTCTTTCTCTTTTCTTCCTCTTGTCTAATTCTTTCTCTTTCTTTTTTCTCCCAATAGGCCCTGCCGTAGCCAGAAATACTTTCAAATTCATTTTCTTTTCCAAGGAGATAATGGTCTGCCCTGTCATAGAAAAATTCTGTCACCATATAATGTATGTATTTCAAAAAAGATTCTGAAACATTGCCAAGTAGTGGTACAATAATAGCCAGCATGATTAAAGTTGACAGCCACTTATTTCTTGCAAGTCCCTGCCAGCCATAGGGATTATTAAACATCCACCCATTGAAATTACATATAAGAAAAGTCTTCTTACAGCTGAAAATAAATCCACAGCAATATTAACTATTACAATTAAAAAAGTTAAGACCAGGTCAAAAAATTTGCCCAGAGCCCTATAAAAATACCCTAAAATTTTATTCATTTTGCTTCCTTTTTCTATATTCTTCTAAAAATTTATTGTCTTCAATTACAAGTCCCCACTCATTGGCAAGAAACTCCAAGTGATGAGTAAACTCGTGGAGTAAAACTTCTTCTAGTTTTTCTTTTAATCTCTCTCTTGGCGAAAATCTATACAAATCCATAAAGGACCCGTAGTAAATTTTTATCATATTGCCAAGAATTGACCTTTGATACTCGCCCATTATAAGGAGGTCTTCTGCATAAGATTCTTGATGGAACTTCCTCTCTTCTGTAAGAATTATACCACCATTAAGATGCTCATAGGCATAGGATGGAATAGATTCACAAATTTCTTCTAAAATTTCTTCTACTTCGTCAATTCTATCCAAATAATTTGAATCGTATTTATTTTCATCAAATAAATCCTCATCTTCTTGATTGTCATCTTGAACTTCATTTTGATTTTCTTCTGAATTGACTTCTTTATCTTCCTTTTGAACTTCTTCTGGGTTTTCTTCTTGACTCTCCTTTAAATCTTTATGAGTAAAGTTTTCTTCTTCCCTTGAATCTTCATCACTTGATTTAAAATCTATTTTCTCTTCTCTTTTGACATAAATATCCTCAATTATATCAAGGGGAAGGTCAATATTATTTTCATAGTCGCTAAAAAAAATTTTTCTTTCCTTTTCACTAGGCATCTTTTCACCTCCAAAATAAAAAACTGTAGAAGCCTACAGTTTATCTACTTTATCTAATTATAATACCCAAGAGGAAAAAATTCTACACATCTTCTATTGCTGCAAGTGTCTTTCCTGGAACTGCTGACAATAACTTTTTTGTATAGTCTTCTTTTGGATTTTCAAAAACTTCTTCAGACTCGTTATACTCCACACACTTTCCATGATACATAACAAGAACTTCTTCAGCCACATGTCTTACAACAGAAAGATCGTGAGAAATAAAAATCATAGAAAGACCTAAATCTCTTTGCAAATCTTCAAGAAGGTTTATAATTTGAGATTGAATAGAAACATCTAGTGCAGAAACAGGTTCATCACAAACTATAAATTCTGGATTTAATGCTAATGCTCTTGCTATACCTATTCTCTGTCTTTGACCTCCAGAAAATTCGTGAGGATATCTTTCCATATGATATTCTGACAGTCCACAAATTTCCATAGTTTCAAGAACTTTTTTGTAAATCTTTTTCTTGTCTTTTTCTCCTAAAAAATTTCTTATGCCAGAGGCAATTATGTCCTTACATTTTTTTCTTGGATTAAGAGATGAATAGGGATCTTGAAAAATCATCTGCACATCTTTTCTATATGCCTTTAGTTCTCTTTGATTTTCCTTTAAAATATTTTTCCCCTTATAACTTCTTTCGCCCCTGGCCTCCGGCTCCCGTCCCCTCCTGCCTCTCTCCAGCGTAGCCTTGCCTGAACCACTTTCACCAACAACTCCTAGGGTATGAGAAGTTTTTAGGTCAAAGGATATATTATTAACTGCCTTAAAGCTTTTGCCTCCACTAATTTTAAATTCTTTATTCAAGTTTTTAACTTGTAAAATTATTTTGTCGCTCATTTTATCACCTATATAAAAAGCAGCTAACTAAATGACCATCAATGTCAACTTCTTCAGGAATTTTTTCTTGGCAAATTTTCATCTTCTCGTCACATCTGTCACAGAAATAGCAAGATTCAGGTAAATCAATAGGATTTGGCACAGAACCTCTAATTGTGTAGAGCTCATCTTTTTTCTTGTGAGCAGTAGGTATTGCTTTAATAAGTCCTCTTGTATAGGGATGAAGAGGATTTTTAAAAATATCTTCTGCCTTAGCTCTTTCAACAACTTTACCTGCATATATTACATTTACATAATCAGCAATGTCTGAAACTACAGCAAGGTCGTGAGTAATAAAAATAATAGAAGTATTCATGTCTTCCTTTAACTTTTTCATTAGCTCCAAAACTTCCTTTTGAATAGTAACATCAAGTGCTGTTGTAGGTTCGTCTGCTATTAATAATTTTGGAGAAGAAGAAAGTGCCATAGCAATCATAATTCTCTGTCTCATGCCACCAGAAAGTTCATGAGGATAAGAATTGTAAACATCTTCTGCCCTATCTATTTCAACTTTCTTTATCATTTCAAGAGATTTTTCCTTTGCGGTCTTCTTATCCATGTCAAAGTGTGTCCTAAAAACTTCTGACATTTGGTAGCCAATTTTTAGGGCAGGGTTTAGTGACGTCATGGGTTCTTGGAAAATCATAGAGATTTCATTACCTCTTATGTGTCTTAATTCTTCTGGCGAAAGCTTTAAAAGATTTTTCCCCTCAAAATTTATTTCTCCAGAAATTTTTTCAAGAGATGACTTGTCAATAAGACCCATAATTGCAAGTGAAGTTACAGATTTACCTGAGCCAGATTCTCCTACTATGGCAGTTGTCATTTTTTCACGAGTATTTATATTAACTTTGTTTACAGCTTTTACTATACCTTGGGAGCTTTTAAAAAAAACTTCAAGGTCTTTTATTTCTAATAACATATTACCTCCTGAACTTTGGATCGAAGGCATCTCTAAAGGCATCGCCAACTATATTTAAAACTAAAATTGTAAGGGCGATTGCTATGCCTGGAAATAAAGTTATGTGTGGATAATTTCTTATATAAGCTCTACCCTCAGAAAGCATTTGTCCCCATTCTGCTTCTGGTGGCATAATTCCCATGCCAATAAAGGAAAGTGATGCTGCAGATAAAATTGCAGTTCCAACACCAATTGTGGCTTGCACAATTATGGGTGCAAAACAATTGGGAAGAATTTCTGCAAAAATTAATTTAAAAGTCTTTACTCCAGCAAGCCTTGCCGATTCAATATATTCTAAATTTTTCACAGACATAACCTGACTTCTAACAATCCTTGCATAAGATGGAATTGAAGAAAGAGAAACTGCTAAAATCAAATTTCTCATGCCTCCACCAAGTGCTGCTGCAAGGGCAATGGCAAGTACGAGTTGTGGAATGGATAAAATTGTATCCATAACTCTCATAATTATTGCGTCAAAAATTCCCTCATAGTAACCTGCCAAGGCACCAATGATTACTCCAATTACTGTTGAAATAATTACAGATGAAAATCCAATTCTAAGGGAAACTTGTGCCCCATGAAGAACTCTTGAAAAAATATCTCGTCCAAAATTATCTGTTCCCATTAAATGCTCACTACTTGGTCTTAAAAAGTTGTCCTTAGGAAACTGCTCTGTGTAATCGTAGGGTGAAAGTAGGTCGGCAAAAATTGCAGCAAAGATTATTAAAATTAAAATAAAAAATGCTGCCACAGCAATTTTATTTCTGCTATAGTATTTAAAAAATGTTTTTAGTCTTTTTAGCATAATTCACCTACTTGTACTCTGACTTTATCCTTGGATTTATAAATCCATAGAGAATATCTACTGCAATTGATATTACAGAATAAACTATGGCTATAAGCATAATTGCCCCAAGAATTATTGGATAATCACGAGTTTTTACTGAATCAACCATGAGTCTTCCAATTCCTGGAATAGAAAAAATAGTTTCTGTTAAAATACTTCCGCCAAGAAGTCCTCCTGCTTGAAGTCCAATAGTTGTTATTACAGGAATCATTGCATTTTTTAGGGCATGGACAAAAATAATTTTTGTTTTTGAAAGTCCCTTGGCATAAGCAGTCCTAATGTAGTCCTTATCAAGGACATCTAACATGGCAGATCTTGTCATCCTCATAATTACAGCTGAAGACTGAAATCCTAAAGCAAACCAAGGCAGTATCATCTGCTTAAAAGATGAAAATCCTGATGCTGGAAGAATTTTTAGCTTTGTAGAAAATACAATTATAAGTAAAAGTCCTGACCAAAAAATTGGCATTGCAAGACCAATCATGCCAAAGGCTGTAATTATTGAGTCGATAAAAGTATTTTTCTTTAAGGCTGCAATAACTCCAAAAATTATTCCCATTATTATTGCAATGATAAGTGCGCCACCAGCAAGTTTTAAAGTTGTCGGAAAGACCCTAATAAGAGTATCAGTAACAGGTCTTCCTGAATGATAACTTGTGCCAAGATCAAAATGAAAAATTAAATTTTTTAAATAATTTCCATATTGCACTATAAAGGGTTCATTAAGTCCAAGACTTTCTCTTATAGAATCTACTGCTTCCTTTGTTGCATTAGGCCCTGCCACTGCAAGAGCAGCATCTCCTGGCGACAAGTATAGGAGCAAGAAAACTATAAAACTTACACCTAAAAGTGTAGGTATTAATATTAAAAGTCTCTTTAATATATATTTAGTCATATCTAATCCTTTCTTCTGTAGAAAAGACAAAATTCACCAAAGAAGACCTTGGTGAATTTTAAAAAAATTATTTTTCTAAAAGTGTTACATCTTTAAGTTCTTGTGGATATTTTGGAAGAAGATCAAGACCTTCTACTTTATTAGAACCAGCAACAAGTGTCTCGCCATAGCAGATGTATAACCATGGATATTCTCTATTGATTAGCTCTTGTGCTCTCTTATAAATATCAGCTCTTTTGGCTTCATCAATTGTTGAAATACCTTCTTTTATTAAATTATCAAGTTCTTCATTTCCAAAGAACATAAAGTTTGGTCCTTGACCCTTATTTGATGAATGGAAAGGTTGGAAAAGTTCATAATGTGCATCAACAACTGAAGGATTCCAGCTCATGATAAACATATTGTCTTCTTTTCTCTTTATTGCATCCATAAAGGCTCCCCATTCTAATCTTTCTACATTAAGACTAATACCATAATCTTTAAGTTGATCTTGCATCATAGTTGCAACATTAACTCTTTGTTGGTTATCAGATGTGTAGATAGAAAGATTTGTTCCTTCTCCAATACCTGCTGCAGCAAAAAGTTCCTTTGCCTTTTCTTTATTTACTGCATTTGGCTTTAATGAATCAGCAATAGAATATTTGAAGTTAGGGTTTACTGGGCTTGTTGCAAGTTTTCCACTGTTCATGTAGACAGTTTCAAAAATTGTCTTAGTGTCAATGGCATTTACCATGGCTTCTCTTGCTTCCTTCTTATCAAAAGGAGCTTTTTCCATATTAAATCCAATGAAGTGAACAGAGTTATCTAGTTTTCTAAAAAGTTTTAGGTCCTTATTTTCTTCTATATTAGGAATTTCACTTGGGTCAACTTTATAGGCAAGGTCAACTCCACCACTTTCAAGCTCAATAATTCTTTGTGAAGCTTCTGGAATTACTTTCATTTCAATGCCAGCAATTTTTGGCTTGTCGCCCCAATAATTTTCGTTTACAGAAAAAGTTGCGTGATCATTTTGAACCCACTCATCTAAAACGAAGGGACCAGTTCCCATTGGTGCATTAGTAAGATCAGCTCCACCTTCAACATATTTTTTAGATAAAATTGACACTGCTGGATGTGATAGTGAATTTAAAAAGGCTGCATCGGGTTCAGTTAATTTAAAGGAAAAAGTTAAATCGTCTTCTTTCTTGTAGGAATTTGGATCTATTTTTCCATAAAAAGATTTGAATTTTTCACTTGCTGCTGCTCTTTGAAGAGTAAAAATTACATCGTCAACAGTAAGTGGACTTCCATCAGAAAACTTAACTCCCTCTCTAATTTTAATTTTAAAACTTTGTGGATCTGGGTTTTCAATTGTTTCTGCAAGGGAATTTACAAGTTCGCCTTTGGAATTTCTCTTAACCAAAGTGTCATAAACTTGGATTAAAATATTTTCTGCATAATCATCATTTAGTGCATTAGGTTCAAGAGTTGTAGTATCTTCTGAAACTGCAACTTTTAAAACTTTGCCTTCTCCTTGGGCTTCTTCTTTTTTATTGGAACAAGCTACCATAAAAACCGACAGCACTAAAAGCATTGCTATTATTAACTTTTTCTTCATTATCGTCTTCCTTTCTGTTTTCTAAACTCTTTTTATATCTGCTCCAAGATTTCTAAATTTTTCTTCAATTTTTTCGTATCCTCTGTCAATATGATGGATTTCAGAAATTTCTGTTTCTCCTTCAGATACGAGACCTGCAAGAATAAGTGCAGCTCCTGCTCTTAAATCTGTTGCGGCAACCTTGGATCCGTATAGTTTACTTTTACCCAAAAGTATAGCCTCTCTATCTACTACCTTAATTTTTGCACCCATTTTCTTTAATTCGTCGGCGTGCATAAATCTATTTTCAAAAACAGTTTCGATAATAGAGGATTGTCCTTCAGCTTGAGTTAATAGTGCCATAAATTGTGCCTGTAAATCTGTTGGAAAACCTGGGTGAGGAAGGGTTTTTATTTCAATTGGCTTTATTTCATCTGATCCAATAACTCTAACTGTATCTCCATTTTCAATTATCTTTGCTCCAGTTTCTTCTAGCTTTGCAATAACTGGCTTTAAGTGAGAAGTAATAATATTTTGAATTGTAATATCACCAGCAGTAATTGCAGCTGCCACCATAAAAGTGCCTGCTTCAATTCTATCTGGAATAACTTGATGAGTGCAGCCTTTTAACTTTTCCACTCCCCTAATTCTAATAGTAGAAGTTCCTGCTCCCATTACCTTAGCACCCATTTTGTTTAAAAAGTTTGCCAAATCTACAATTTCTGGTTCCATGGCGCAGTTTTCCATTACAGTTTCGCCTTCAGCCAAAACTGCAGCAGTCATAATATTTTCAGTTGCACCAACAGAAGGAAAGTCCAAATAAATTCTTGTGCCAACTAATTTGTCACACTGAGCCTTAATTTCACCGTGAGTCATTTCAATATTAGCACCTAAGGCTCTAAAGCCCTTTAAGTGTAAATCAATAGGTCTTGAACCAATGTTGCAACCACCAGGTAGTGAGTTGTAGGCCTTATTTAATTTAGCAAGAAGTGGTCCCATAACAAGAAAAGATGCTCTCATTTTGCTCATAAGTTCATAATCAGTTTTATAAGAATTAAGTCCAGAAGGATCAATTACAAGTTTATTTCCTTCTTTATTTATTTTAAGACCAAGTTTTCTTAAAACTTCTGTAATTATTTCAACATCTTTAAGTTCAGGCACATCTTCCAAAATAATCTCTTCTGTTCCAAGTATTGTAGCTGCAAGTATTGGTAGAGCAGCATTTTTCGCACCTGATATTCTAACATTTCCCTTTAATGGGCCATTTGGTTTTACTAAAATTTTATCCAAAAGGATTCCTCCTATATTTATATTTATTACGATTATTATTTTATC
>OKEE01000713.1_pt1 | contig 11223 bp, 10 predicted proteins | sample 1611071 | NCBI WGS metagenome assembly OKEE01 (sample SAMN04436708, study PRJEB24849) | human gut metagenome | biome: human gut; feature: NICU; material: stool | host: Homo sapiens | place: USA: Saint Louis, MO | collected 2010-09-07 | reverse complement strand
TCTATGACGCTGAGCACTATACCGACGCGCAGAAAGCGCAAATCATCGCATCCTATCCCGAGCATGAGAGAGAGGCGCGTGCTCGCGGGATTCCTACGATGGGTAGCGGTCGAATCTTCCAGATACCGGAAGAGACGATTAAGTGTCAGCCGTTCGAGTGTCCTGATCACTTCTACGTAATTGGCGGGATGGATTTTGGATGGGATCACCCACAGGCGCAGGTTCAGCTTTGGTGGGATAAGGACGCAGACACAATCTACGTTTCACGCGTGTGGAAGGCGAAAGAAAAAACAGCCGTTCAGGCATGGGGAGCTGTTAAATCATGGGCGCATAAAGTGCCAACCGCATGGCCTCATGACGGAAACCAGCATGAGAAGGGCGGCGGTGAGCAGCTCAAAGGGCAGTATGCAGACGCTGGATTTATGATGTTACAGGAGCATGCGACATGGCCTGATGGCGGTAATGCTGTTGAGCCTGGAATCACTGAATTGCGCGACATGATGCTTGATGGTCGCTTCAAAGTATTCAACACCTGTGAGCCATTCTTTGAGGAGTTCCGCCTCTATCACCGTGATGAAAACGGGAAGATCGTCAAGCTTAACGACGACGTTCTCTCAGCCGTTCGCTATGCATACATGATGCGCCGCTTCGCCAAAATGATGCGCGACATCAAAAAACCAAAAGAGAAAAAGATACCAGCCCCAATCAGGCCCATCGCACGGAGAACTTAAATGGCCGACGAAAACAGACTCAATTCCATTCTGTGTAAGTTTGACGCGGACTGGATGGCGAGCGATGAAGCCAGAACCGAGGCGACAAATGACCTGTATTTTAGCCGAGTGTCGCAATGGGATGACTGGCTATCAAACTACACCACCCTGCAATATCGCGGACAATTCGATGTTGTTCGCCCGGTGGTCAGGAAGCTGGTCGCAGAGATGCGCCGTAACCCTATCGACGTTCTATTCAGACCAAAAGACGGCGCTAATCCTGATGCTGCCGATGTGTTGATGGGGATGTATCGTACTGATATGCGCCATAACACGGCAAAAATTGCCGTTAACGTTGGCGTTCGTGAGCAGATAGAGTCAGGCGTTGGTGCATGGCGTCTGGTCACGCAGTACGAAGACAACGATCCAACAAGCAACAATCAGGTAATCCGACGCCTGCCAATCCATGAAGCCTGCTCACACGTCATATGGGACGCCAACAGCAAGCAGATGGATAAGAGCGACGCTAAGCACTGCACGGTGATTAACGCTTTGTCACGCAATGGCTGGAAAGAGTTCGCAGAGGATTACGGTATTGATCCGGACACCTTGCCATCTTTCCAGAATCCGAACGATACATGGCTGTTTCCGTGGGTATCGAATGATGTCGTCTACGTCGCTGAGTATTACGAGGTCGAAGAGAAGAAAGAGAAAGTCTTCATCTACCGCGACCCGCTGACAGGTGAGCCGGTCAGCTATTACCAGCAGGATATCAAAGACGTCATCGACGACCTGGCTAATCGTGGATTCATTAAGGTAGCAGAGCGCAAGGTGAAGCGTCGGCGTGTGTATAAGTCGATCATCACCTGCACGCAGATACTGAAAGACCGCGAGAAGATAGCCGGAGAGCATATTCCAATCGTTCCAGTGTATGGCGAATGGTCATTCGCTGGTGACAAGGAGTGCTACGAGGGCGTGGTAAGGCTGACGAAAGACGGTCAGCGCCTTCGTAACATGATCATGTCATTCAACGCCGATATTGTTGCTCGTTCACCGAAGAAGAAACCGACCTTCTTCCCTGAGCAAATCGAAGGCTACGAATACATGTACGGTGGAAATGATGACTATCCGTACTATCTGCAGAACAGGACCGATGAAAACGGTAACGACCTGCCGATTGGTCCAATCTCCTACATGGAAAACCCTGAAGTGCCGCAAGCCAACGCTTACATGCTTGAGGCTGCCACCAACGCAGTGAAAGAGGTGGCTAGTCTTGGCGTGGATGCGCAGGCGGCAAACTCTCAGGTCGCTTTCGATACCGTCAATCAACTGAACATGCGGGCGGACCTTGAGACATACGTGTTTCAGGATAACCTGGCTACCGCAATGCGACGTGATGGCGAGATTTATGCCTCAATGGTCAACGATATTTATGACGTTCCTCGTCATGTAACGCTGACACTTGAAGATGGAAGCGAGAAAGACGTTCAACTCTATGCGCAAGTTGTAGATTACCAGTCTGGCAATGTGGTCACACTCAACGACATTCGCGGTCGCTATGAGTGCTATACAGACGTTGGACCATCCTTCCAGAGTATGAAGGAACAGAACCGCGCAGAGATTCAGGAGTTGCTCACCAAGGTTCCGCAAGGTACTCCAGAGTTCCAGATGCTGATGCTGCAATACTTCACGCTCCTTGACGGTAAAGGCGTCGAGATGATGCGAGAGTACGCGAATAAGCAACTGGTGATGATGGGGCTGAAGAAACCAGAAACACCTGAAGAGATGGAGATTGTGCAACAGGCACAACAACAGCCGCAGCAGCCATCAGCAGAGCAAATTCAGGCGCAGGGTATCCTTCTGCAAGGTCAGGCTGAATTGCTCAAGGCAGAGAACCAACAGGCGCAGATTCAGGTTGAAGCCGCCAAGGTTGAAGCCCAAAACCAACTCAACGCCGCGAAGATTGCAGAAATCTTCAACAATATGGACCTCGACAAGCAGGCAGAACTGCGTGAGTACCTCAAGCTCGTAGGTCAATTCCAGCAACAGCGCAGCAAAGATGCTCGTGCTAACGCTGAGCTGCTTCTTAAAGATGCAGACCAGACTCATTCACAACGCATGGATTTCGCGAATCTTATGCGTCAAGTTCAAATCCCCTCCGGCGGAGTAGCCGAGACACCTCAATAAGAGAGAGTTAATCATGGACCAAACCACCGACATTCAGGCTTCTGAAGAATTAACCCTGCCCGGCAATCATGCAGCGGCATCTGCTGATGGCTTAGTTGTCGATAATGCCAACGACAACGCAGGTCAGGAAGAAGGCTTCGAGATTGTCCTGAAAGACGATGAGAAACCAAAACAAGACCCGGCAACTAATGCTGAATTTGCCCGTCGCCGCATCGAACGCAAACGCCAGCGTGAGCTTGAGCAGCAGATGGAAGCGGTTAAGCGTGGAGAATTGCCGGAGCACCTGCGGGGGAACCCTGAGTTACCAAAACAACCAGACCCTAACGATTATCTTTCCGAAGATGCACTGGCTAAGTACGACTATGACCAGAGCCGCGCACTGGCTGCCTTCCAGCAGGCAAACAGTGAATGGCAGATCAAGGCTATGGACGCACGAAGCCAGGCTGTCGCCGAGCAGGGTCGCAAAACTCAGGAGTTCACCCAGCAATCAGCGCAATACGTCGAGGCAGCCCGTAAGCACTACGACGCAGCGGAAAAGCTCAATATCCCTGACTATCAGGAGAAAGAGGATGCATTCATGCAACTGGTGCCGCCAGCAGTCGGTGCCGACATCATGCGCCTCTTCCCTGAGAAATCCGCTGCTCTCATGTATCACCTTGGTGCTAATCCTGAAAAAACACGCCAGTTGCTGGCGATGGACGGGCAATCCGCGTTGATTGAACTCACTCGACTGTCAGAACGTTTAACTCTCAAGCCTCGAGCCAAACCTGTTTCAGAAGCCCCGCTACCTGATGAACCCATTCAGGGACACGCTGTTGCTGCAAATATATCTGCGATTGAAAAGCAGATGGAAGCGGCAGCAAACAAAGGGGATGTAGAGACATACCGCAAGCTCAAGGCGCAACTGAATAAAGGAATTCGATAATTATTTCGATATCGTGATGTTGTTTTCCTCGTCAAACTTTCTGATTACTTCTTTCGCCTCTTCGAATGAAGAACATACTTTTTGCACTCTTGCATTAAGCAGTCGCTTATGAGCGATCCATCTTTTCCGCGTGTTGCAAAAGTAAACTCCAGATATTCCGCTGGAGTTATTTTTAGATAGTTTGATTCTATTCCTTTGGTTTGCTGATTTTTTCACAAGACGAAGATTTTCAATTCTGTTGTCGTGTCGAATCCCATTTATATGGTCAATTTCCATGCCTTCTGGAATATCTCCGTTAAACATTACCCATACGATGCGGTGTGCTAGCCACTTAATGCCGTTAATTCTTATGCGGATATATCCATTGCTTTCTAAAAGACCAGCAACTTTCCCAGCGTGTTTTGCATTCCAAACGTTGTGATAGTTGCGATTCTTTTTGTTGTTGAAAAATTCAGAGCTTCTGGCTTTCCAAACCAAAGAACCATCGCGGTATTCGAAGTATTCATTCAGTTCCATGCTCATAACCCTAATGCGCTATATGTTGATATAACAATAGTATAGCACATAAAGAAAGTAAGGTATTCAATATATGACTCTCAAAGAAGGGCAGTTAGTTACTTACGCTATCGATGAAATCATCGAAACCGTCCAGAACCTGACGCCAATGGCGTCCAAAGTGACAAAATACACCCCTCCGGCAGAATCCATGCAGCGTTCAAGCAACACCGTGTGGATGCCTGTTGAGCAGGAAGCGCCAACCCAGACTGGCTGGGATTTAACTGGCAACGCAACCGGGATTCTGGAACTCTCCGTGAAATGCAACATGGGTGATCCGGATAACGATTTCTTCGAGCTTCGTGCAGATGACCTGCGTGATGAGCGTTCTTACCGTCGCCGCATCCAGGCATCCGCCAAAAAACTGGCGAATAACATTGAGTCAGCGATTGCCAAACAGGCAACTGAAATGGGCTCGCTTGTTGTTCACGATACCCGCGCAATTGGTCCATCTACTGGCCTGTCTGGCTGGGATTTTGTGTCTGATGCAGAGCGCCTGATGTTCTCCCGTGAGCTAAACCGCGATATGGGCATCAGTTACTTCCTGAACCCTGACGATTACCGCAAAGCAGGCCGCAACCTGGTAGATGGTGACATCTTCGGGCGCGTTCCTGAAGAAGCGTATCGCAACGGTACTATTCAGCGTCAGATTGCTGGCTTTGATGAAATTCTTCGCTCGCCGAAACTTCCTGCAGTTACCAAGTCAACCGCTACTGGTGTAACTGTTTCTGGTGCGCAGAAGTTTAAGCCGCAGGCATACACCCTTGATACCGATGGTAACAAAGAGAACGTCGACAACCGTGTTGCAACGGTGACCGTATCCTCCACCACCGGATTTAAGCGCGGCGACAAAATCAGCTTCACTGGTGTGAAATTCCTGTCTCAGATGGCGAAGAACGTGCTGACTGATGATGCGACTTTCTCAATCACCCGTGTGATCGATGGTACTCACATCGAAATCACGCCGAAACCGATTGCACTGGATGACGCGTCACTGACAAAAGAAGAGAAGGCTTACGCTAACGTAAACACCTCTCTTGCTGATTCCACTCCGGTAAACGTTCTGAACGTGGCAACAACCACCGCTAACGTGTTCTGGGCTGATGACTCAATCCGCCTGCTGTCTCAGCCGATTCCGGTAACCCATGAACTGTTTGCTGGCATGAAAACGTCTTCCTTCAGCATTCCTGGTATTGGTGTTAACGGCATCTTCGCAACGCAGGGTGATATCAATACTCTGTCTGGTAAGTGCCGTATTGCTGTGTGGTATTCAGCATGTGCTGTACGGCCAGAGGCAATTGGTGTTGGTCTGCCTAACCAGACCGCGTGATAACCAGAGGGAGCTTCGGCTCCCTTTTCTATTGGAGATACCAATGAGCGTAATGATTTTTCAGGCTGGCGGAGATACCAAAATCTGGGGACGCAAGCTGAAAACGAAAACCGTTGATCCTGATGATGTAGCTGTGCACTTAGCAAATGGCTGGTATAAGCACCCTGACGATGTTCCTGATGATCCTCTTGTTGGTGATCACATTAGGAGTGTTGGCGTAGGTGAAACTTCCCCAGTTGATATGGGCGAAGTGTCCGACGGTTATCACACTTTTAACGAGCTTTACGCTCACCGAGTGCGCCTCTTCTCATCGCTGATGCATGCTTACGCTGAGCTTTCGTGGTGGTCTCGCAAACACAGTGACGGTGAAGAGTGGGATGGCTGGATCATTGCTGGTATCACCACTCCAGAAGGCGAAATCACTTATCACCTACCTGTTGAAGAAATCGAGTTCCTTCCTGAAGGTACTGAGCTTGAGTTCGGGAAAGAGTGGGATGGTCATGAAGCAAATGATGTTCTTGGACGACTCCTGAGTTTGCGTCCGGCTATTGCAGAGCCAGAGCCAGAAGAAAAACAGCGTAAAAAGCCTGGTCGAAAACCTAAGGCGGCAGCAGATGAACCTGACAACGAAGGGTGATTTAGTCCTTGCGGCATTACGTAAGCTCGGTGTGGCATCAAATGCCACGTTAACAGATGTCGAACCGCAGTCTATGGAAGACGGCGTCAACGACCTTGAAATGATGATGGCTGAATGGATTGGCGGTGATGCGTCACCTGGTATCAACGTTGGCTACATTTTTGCTGATGCAGATGTTGCTCCGGATCCGGGCGATGAGCACGGTTTATCAAATAACGCTATCAATGCCGTCATTTTCAACCTTGCCTGCCGCATTGCTCCAGATTATGCGCTGGAAGCGTCTGCAAAACTTATAACCACTGCCAGATACGGGAAAGAGCGACTCGTCAAACTGTCTGCAATGGACAGAGCAAAAGCCGCTAAATGTAAGTCAGGTTATCCAAACCGTATGCCTGTTGGTAGTGGTAACCAGTTGGCGAAGTGGAACGGTTGGAATTACTTCCAGCGAAAGGAACCTTGCGATAACGGGAGCGAATAAATGCCGATTCAGCAACTTCCGCTTATGAAAGGTGTCGGCAAAGACTTTCGAAACGCCGACTATATCGACTATCTGCCAGTGAATATGCTGGCTACACCAAAAGAAATCCTTAACAGCAGCGGATATCTTCGCTCATTCCCGGGCATCGCCAAACGTTCTGATGTGAACGGTATATCGCGCGGCGTCGAGTACAACATGGCGCAGAGTGCTGTATATCGCGTGTGTGGGGGCAAGCTGTATAAGGGCGAAAGCGAAGTCGGTGATGTTGCCGGAAGTGGTCGTGTATCAATGGCGCATGGTCGGACATCTCAGGCTGTAGGCGTTAATGGTCAACTGGTAGAGTATCGCTATGATGGCACGGTTAAAACCGTCTCAAACTGGCCTGCAGATAGCGGATTCACTCAGTATGAGTTAGGTTCGGTTCGTGACATTACGCGCTTGCGTGGGCGTTATGCGTGGTCAAAAGACGGCACTGATTCATGGTTTATCACTGACCTTGAAGACGAATCGCATCCTGACCGTTACAGCGCACAATATCGTGCCGAGTCTCAGCCTGACGGCATCATCGGCATCGGAACATGGCGAGACTTCATCGTCTGCTTTGGTTCATCGACGATTGAATATTTCTCCCTGACTGGCGCAACCACCGTTGGTGCCGCTTTGTATGTCGCACAGCCATCACTGATGGTGCAAAAAGGCATCGCCGGGACTTACTGCAAAACGCCGTTTGCTGATTCGTATGCGTTCATCAGCAATCCGGCAACAGGTGCGCCGTCTGTGTACATCATCGGTTCCGGTCAGGTATCACCAATCGCCAGCGCGAGCATTGAGAAAATACTACGCTCCTACACTGCTGATGAACTGGCTGATGGCGTGATGGAGTCTCTGCGATTTGATGCGCATGAGTTGCTGATTATCCACCTTCCGCGCCATGTCCTCGTGTACGACGCATCTTCAAGCGCCAATGGTCCGCAATGGTGTGTGTTGAAAACAGGCCTGTATGACGATGTGTACCGCGCTATCGACTTCATTTACGAAGGCAATCAGATAACGTGCGGCGATAAGCTGGAGTCCGTGACCGGGAAATTGCAGTTCGACATCAGCAGCCAGTATGGTCTTCAACAGGAACACCTGCTGTTTACTCCTCTGTTCAAAGCGGATAACGCCAGAGTTTTCGACCTTGAAGTTGAATCTTCAACTGGCGTTGCGCAGTACGCTGACCGCCTGTTCCTCTCTGCAACCACTGACGGAATCAATTACGGACGTGAGCAGATGATTGAGCAGAATGAACCGTTCGTTTACGACAAGCGCGTTTTATGGAAGCGAGTCGGGCGCATCAGGAAAAATGTTGGCTTCAAATTGCGCGTTATCACGAAGTCACCTGTAACTCTGTCTGGCTGCCAGATAAGGATTGAGTAATGGCTGATTCGAATCTCAATGAGCCAGTAATCATCCAGGCTACGCGGCTCGATACATCAGTCCTTCCACGCAATATCTTCTCGCAGTCATATCTGCTGTACGTTATCGCACAGGGTGCTGATGTTGGTAACGTGGCTAACAAGGCCAACGAAGCAGGGAAGGGGGCTTATGATGCACAGGTGAAGAATGATGAGCAGGATGTCACCCTTGCAGACCATGAATCCAGAATTGCTGCTGCTGAAGCAACTCTCGTCAATCATGAACATAGAATCGCAGCAGCGGAAAGCACTCTTGCAGATCATGAAACAAGGATTACGGCTGCCGAAACAGAGCTGGCTGATCACGAGACGCGAATTGCTGCCAATGAATCTGAGTTAGCAAACCATGATGCGCGAATAACTCAGAATACAACCGATATCAACGCACTTGATACCAGGCTCACAGCGGCAGAGGGAAGTATTTCGACGCTACAAAGCACAGTTGGTGATCACTCAACAAGAATATCTGCGCTTGAGTATGCCACCACGCGCAAGAAATCAGAGGTTGTTTACTCAGGAGTATCGGTAACCATTCCAACAGCGCCGACCAACCTTGTTAGCCTGCTGAAAACGCTCACGCCGTCATCCGGGACGTTGGCACCATTCTTCGATACTGATAACAACAAGATGGTTGTTTTCAACGAGAACAAAACCCTGTTCTTCAAGCTGTCGATTGTCGGGACGTGGCCCAGCGGAACCGCAAACAGGTCAATGCAGCTAACCTTTTCCGGATCTGTTCCTGACACACTGGTAAGCAGTCGCAACTCGGCGACAACAACCGATAACATCCTGTTAGCTACGTTCTTCAGCGTGGATAAAGACGGCTTTCTTGCCACAAATGGCAGTACGTTAACCATCCAGTCAAATGGGGCGGCGTTTACTGCCACAACCATCAAGATAATCGCGGAGCAGTGATGATTCAGTTCAACCCAACGCGAAACATCGACCTGATCGAAGCAGTCGGAAATCACCCTGACATTATTGCCGGGAGCAACAACGGTGATGGATACGACTACAAGCCTGAATGCCGTTACTTCGAGGTGAACGTGCACGGGCAGTTCGGCGGCATTGTTTACTATCAGGAGATTCAGCCTTTGACCTTTGATTGCCACGCCATGTACCTGCCAGAGGTTCGTGGATTCAGCAAGGAAATCGGGCTGGCGTTCTGGCGATACATTCTGACTAACACCACTGTTCAGTGTGTCACATCGTTCGCTGCACGCAAATTCCGCCACGGTCAGATGTACTGCGCAATGATTGGCCTTAAGCGTGTAGGAACCATCAAGAAATACTTCAAAGGCGTGGATGACGTGACTTTTTACAGCGCAACACGCGAAGAACTAATCGACTTCCTGAATCACGGGAGATAGCCATGTTATATGCATTTACGCTGGGCAGAAAACTGCGCGGCGAGGAACCTTATTGCCCTGAAAAAGGCGGGAAAGGTGGCAGCTCTGATAAAAGCGCAAAGTATGCAGCAGAAGCTCAGAAGTATGCTGCAGACCTGCAAAATCAGCAGTTCAACACCATCATGAACAACCTGAAGCCGTTTACTCCTCTGGCTGATAAGTATGTCGGCAGCCTCGAGAACTTATCGTCTCTGGAAGGGCAAGGTCAGGCACTTAACCAGTATTACAACTCTCAGCAGTACAAAGATCTTGCTGGTCAGTCTCGCTATCAGAGTCTGGCGGCAGCGGAAGCAACAGGTGGATTGGGTTCCACTGCAACCGGTAATCAGTTAGCAACAATCGCACCAACGCTTGGTCAGCAGTGGCTGTCTGGTCAGATGAACAACTACCAGAATCTGGCAAACGTTGGGCTTGGTGCTCTGCAAGGTCAGGCAAACGCAGGGCAGACATATGCCAACAACATGAGTCAGATTTCGCAGCAAAGTGCGGCTCTTGCAGCGGCAAATGCCAACAGACCATCAGCAATGCAATCTGCTATTGGCGGAGGTGCGTCTGGTGCTATTGCTGGGGCCGGACTTGCGAAATTAATTGGTTCATCAACTCCGTGGGGGGCTGCGATCGGCGGCGGTCTTGGTCTGCTTGGCTCGTTGTTTTAAGGGGTAATCAATGGCTACGTGGCAACAGGGTATTAATTCTGGTGGTTTTCTGGCTGGCATCGGTACGCAAAATGAGAATGCGCCAAAGGCAAGCGACATTAACGCAACGCTTGGTCTGATCCGCGAAAACAATGAACTGGCTCGCTCAGGTGTAAATAACGTTGGCCTGACCGCGTTACGTGGTCTGGCTGGAGTTGCTGATATTTACAATCAGGAACAGCAACAGAAAGCTATTAGTGCTTTCAATAAGGTTCACGCTGATGCATGGGCTTCTGGTGATCCATCGGGACTATTTAAGTTTGCCCAGGAAAATCCAGCGTTTGTTGCACAGGCACAACAGGCGTTTTCCGGTCTTAATGAGCAGCAACGCAACGATATGGGCGATTTAGCCATGAGGGCTAACGTCGCTCTTTCTCAGGGACCGGAAGCCTACAGTAAATTCATTACTGACAACAAGGACAGGTTAAATCGCGTGGGGGCGAATGCTGACTGGATGATTCAGACAGGTATCCAGAATCCAGAGCAGCTATCACACATGCTGACTACTATGTCTCTCGGTGCGCTTGGACCAGAAAAGGCGTTTGCTGTTCAGGACAAGATAGCTGGTCGTGAGATTGACCGAGGCAGACTGGCAGAGACAATCCGCAGCAATCAGGCCAGCGAAGCACTTCAGGCGAGAGGGCAGGATATTAGCCGAGCAAATGCGTTAACGTCAGCATATGCACCAACAGCCGCAATGCAGAATTACAATCAGTACGCGCAAATGTTAAAGGCGGATCCAGATGGTGCAGCGGCATTTGCGGCAGCGGCGGGAATTAATCCCAATGAATTATTTAATTATGTGAATTGTAAAACCTTAGTTGTAGGTGGTTCTGGCCT
>OKEE01000703.1_pt1 | contig 11402 bp, 10 predicted proteins | sample 1611071 | NCBI WGS metagenome assembly OKEE01 (sample SAMN04436708, study PRJEB24849) | human gut metagenome | biome: human gut; feature: NICU; material: stool | host: Homo sapiens | place: USA: Saint Louis, MO | collected 2010-09-07 | reverse complement strand
GTATCTTTAAATTTTCGTCAGTTAATACAATACCATTATTTAAAGAGTTAATTATATTTTCTATTTCTTGATTTCTTAGAAATAAGCTTTTAATAGTATTTTCATATACTAGATTACCAGCTAACAAAGAGGAGAGTTTGTTTAAAAAAAGGTTAATGTTTGTATAATTTAAATCTATGTATTTTTTTTGCTCTTTATTAAATGCGATTAAACCAATTACGCCTAAAACTTCGCCTGTTTTTGAAATTATGGGGTAACCTATATTAGAAATTTCGAAACAATTATTAACATGAGAGCAATTTTCACATTTATGATCCAAGTTTCTTTCAACTATACTATTAGGTTCCTTGCTACTTAAAATGTACTCATATGAACAACCTCTAGGCAATTGTTCACCAACAAGAGTTTTATATATACCTGTTGCAGCAACTCTTACCAAATTTTCATCGACAATTGTAACATCGATATTAAGAATAGCAGCAATAGCGTCAGCAACTTCCTGTACATAAGCTTTATTTAATTTCATAAAATCACCAAAAAAATGGTAACATATATTTTGCAAAAATGCAAATAAAATGAGCGATAATGCAAAAATGCGAATAAAAATATAACGATTTCCATTGACTTTTTTTAAATATATTGATAACATTTTAATTAAAGAAAGAGAGGTGTCAAAATTGAATAAGGTTCAAAAAATTAAAAGTGTTTTAAAAGGAGATGATGTAGAAGAAATAGCGTTTGGATTTTGGACACATCTTCCAGGAGTAGATTTAGATCCTGTGAAGTTGGCTGAAGAAACCTATAGTTTTTATAAGAAGTATGACATAGATTTTGTCAAAACAATGAATAATGGAATGTATGCTATAGAAGATTACGGTTGTAAAATCGATTATTCAGAAATTGAAAAGGGTGGTGTAGCTAAATTAGTACATACACCAATTAATGAACCAGAAGATTGGTTGAAAATTAATAAATGCGATTTAAACTCTGGTGCATTAAAACGTGAGTTAGATAGTTTAAAGATTTTGAAAGAAAAAATTAATGGTGATGCACCTATAATTTTTACAGTCTTTAGTCCTATAACAATTGCTGCAAAATTATCTAAAAATCTTGTCTTTGAACATATCAAAGAAGGAAATACAGAACTAGTTGAGAAAGCCCTAACTGTAATTACAGAAAATACAAAAGATTTAGTTAAAGAATTAAAAAAACTTAATGTTGATGGGATTTTTTTTGCAGCTCAAAGTTCTAGTTATGATGTAACTGATCTAGAAACTTATAATAAATACGGTAAGCCTTATGACTTAGAGGTATTAAAAGAAGCCAGTGATATGTGGTTTAATGTAATTCATGCACATGGAGATAATATAATGTTTAAGATTTTAAGGGAATATCCTGTAAATGTTTTTAATTGGCATGGATGGGAGACACTACCTGAAATTGAAGAAGCGCAAATTGCAACAAATAAGACCATAATGACGGGTGTTAGTAGGATGGACATAACGAATTCAAATCTAAATGAATTAAGTAACCAAATATATAAAACTATCAGAGAAACAAAAGGAAAAAAACTAATATTAACACCTGGATGTGTTATCAGACACCCATTGAATGAAAAAACTCTAAATTTTGTAAAGAATGAAATTAAATATTGGAATGAAAAAATAGTGAAAGAGGGGAAATAATGAAAATTTTAAAAAAAATAGGATTAGTAGCTATAGCAGCATTATTATTAACTGCTTGTGGAAAAAACTCAGGTTCCGCAGAAACAGCAAAAAGCAATTCTGACTATCCTAAAAAACCAGTTGAAGTTATAGTTGGATTTGGAGCAGGTGGAGAAACAGACACAGTAGCAAGACTAGTATTTCAATATGCTTCAAAGTACTTTGATCAAAACTTTGCTATTATAAATAAACCAGGGGCTTCAGGCGAGTTAGCTTGGAGTGAAGTAGCAAAAGCTAAGCCTGATGGATATACAATAGCATTTATTAATCCACCAACATTTGTTTCTCATCCAGTCCAAAGACCTAATGCTGGTTATAAAATTGAAGATTTTAGAATAATTGCAAATATGGTAAAAGACCCTGCGTGCATTGTTGTTCCAGAAAAATCAGATATAAATACAATGGAAGATTTTGTTAAAAAAGCAAAAGAAGGACAACTATCAATAGGTTATTCAGGACCTGGTTCTTCTGAATCATTAACTTTAAGACAACTTGAAGAATTAGGAAATTACAAATTTGATAAAATACCATATGATGGATCGGCATCATCAGTTGTAGCACTTCTTGGCGGACAGATAGATTCATGTATACTAAACGTGTCTGGCGCTATAAACTACACAAATGATGGTTCTGTTAAAATTATAGGTGTTGCTTCTAAAGAGAGATCACCATTTTATCCAGATGTTCCGACATTCGAAGAAAGTGGAATCAAAGTTTATAATGATGCATACAGAGGAGTTGCTGCACCGAAAGATGTTCCTGAAGATGTTGTAGATAAAATAGAAGAGGCTATCAATAAAGCCTTAGCAGATCCAGAATTCAAAAAGAGAGCAGAAGAAATGAAGCTTCCAATCTATTATGAAAACTCTGAGGAATTCACAAAAACTATTGAACAAATCAAAACTGAATTAACTAAAGAACTTGAGAAAGGTGAATGGTAAGGAGTATAAAATGTATAGGAAAAAAGAATTTGCATCAATTATATTTTTATTTGTTGTTTCAATATTCTTTTTTCTTGGGGCAAAAGGAATGGAAGGAGATTCGGGACTATTCCCGAAAATCCTTTCAGGACTTATATTTGTTTTGACATGTGTTGAACTTGGTGAAGTTCTAACTAATAGAATCAAAGAATCTAAGAAAAAAGAAGAGAGATCACCTAGGAAATTGATATATATAATTGGACTTTCAATTTTGTACGTAGTATTAATTAAACCATTAGGATTTGTTGTATCAACTTTTTTATTCTTGGCAGGAAGTATGAAACTTTTAGAAGTAAAGAATAAAAAACTTGCAGTTTTAGTTCCTTTTATAACTGCCACAATAATTTACGTTGTTTTTAAGATTTTATTAAAGGTACAAATCCCTGTTGGGTTTTTAGGATTTTAGAAGGGAGAAAAATAATGGAATATATTATGGAAGCAATCCCTTTAGTTTTTAGTCCACAAGCGTTAATGATTTCGCTATTTGGAGTTGTTGTTGGTATTTTAATTGGGTCACTACCAGGTCTAAGCTCGACAATGGGAGTAGCTCTTTTTATACCTATCACTTATGGAATGAAACCATCTGATGGATTAATTCTTTTGGGTGCTATTTATATGGCGTCTACATATGGTGGTTCTATATCTGCAATTTTAATAAAGACACCAGGTACACCATCAGCTGTCATAACTGCTATAGACGGATATGAACTTACTAAACAAGGAAAAGGTGGGGAAGCACTATCGATGTCAACTATTGCGTCAACTGTAGGCGGAATAATATCGTGTGTTGCTTTACTTTTCTTATCACCATTGTTAGCCAAACTTGTAACATCATTTGGCGCACCTGAAATGTTTCTTTTATCAATATTGGGACTAACAATTATTGTTGGATTATCAAAGAAATCAATTGTAAAAGGTTTATTAGCAGGGATATTAGGGATGTTAGTATCAACAGTTGGAATTGATTCTATAACAGGAGAGTATAGATATACATTTGAAATGGTTGAGCTGTTTGGAGGACTATCTACTGTCGCTATTGTTATTGGAGTTTTTTCTGCATCTCAAGTATTTAACTTAGCTTCACAAAAAAGGGCGACAATACAGTACGAATATGATGCGAACCAAAAATTAAATATGGTTTCAAAGAAAGATTTAAATAAAAACTGGTTTAATATGTTTAGATCGGGTGTTATTGGTACTCTTGTTGGTATATTACCAGGAGCTGGAGTAAGTATTGCATCCGCATTATCTTATAATGCAGCGAAAAATGTTTCGAAAGAACCGGATTTATTTGGAGAAGGATCTTTAGAAGGGGTTTGTGCATCTGAAGCGGGTAACAATGGTGTTGTAGGTGGGTCTTTAATTCCTCTTTTAACATTAGGAATTCCTGGCAATGCTGTATCAGCGGTTTTCTTAGGTGGATTAATAATTCATGGATTAAGACCAGGCCCTCAACTATTTACAGATCACGGTGCAATTACTTACTCATTATTCTTAGGTTTAATAGTTGCGACATTGATAATGTGCTTAGTGGGACTTGTTGCAGCTAAGTATTTTGCTAAAGTATCAACTGTACCTACAAATGTACTAGGACCTATAATTATGACATTATGTGTTATAGGAGCTTACTCTGTAGCGAATAGCACCTTTAATATATACACAATGTTTATATTTGGACTTATCGGATTTGGAATGGCCGAGTTAGATTATTTTCCGGCTGCTTTTATACTTGGTCTTGTATTAGGACCAATTGCTGAGTCAGAATTTAGAAGATCTTTACTATTAAGTAAAGGAAGTTATTCTATATTTTTATCAAGTCCTATTTGTATAGGTTTAGTAATAAGTATTGTATTTTTTGTGTTTTACCCATATATTAAAGATATATTTTTGAAAAACAAAAACTAGGAGGTTGCATTGGATTATATAAAGTTATTAAGACATGAGTTAATTCCAGCTTTTGGATGTACAGAGCCAATAGCCTTAGCATTGGCTTCATCTATGGCAAAAAAAACATTGGAAGAAAATCCTAGAAAAATTGTTGCTACTCTTTCTGGTAATATGATAAAAAATGCAAACAGCGTTAAAGTACCTGGTACTGATGGGAGAAAAGGCATTGAAATATCTCTTGTAGCAGGAGCTTTTTTAGGGAATCCCGATAAAGGACTTGAAGTTTTAGAAGGTATAGATAAGAGCAAATTAGGTTATTGCGATAAACTAATAAAAGAAGGAATAGTAGAGATAAAGATAAAAAAGAATTGTCCTAATTTATATATAGATGTATACATGGTTGGAGAATCTAATAATTCGAGAGTAGTTCTAGAAAACTCACACACAAATGTCGTTCTAATTGAGAAAAATGGAGAAAGTATAAAAAATAATCAGTCAGATGATTTTGAAGAGTGCGAAGAGAACCTAACATTCGATGGAATCTTTAATTTTGCAAAAAATGGTGATTATAGTGAAGTTAAGGAAATTTTAGATATGCAATTAAATTATAACAGCGCAATTGCTGTTGAGGGAATAGAAAATTCTTGGGGGTCTAATATTGGTAAGACTATATTAAATAGGAATAGCAATATTTATGAAGAAAAACTAGTTGCATATGCTGCTGCTGGTTCTGATGCCAGAATGAGTGGTTGTGAAAAACCAGTTGTAATAAATTCAGGTTCAGGGAACCAAGGTATTACAGTTTCCGTTCCTTTAGGTCTATATTTAAAAGATAATAATATAAACGGAGAGCTAAAGTATAGATCTCTGGTATTCGCCAACTTAATTGGATTATATATAAAACAAGGTATAGGTAAGCTTTCAGCATATTGTGGTGTAGTATCAGCCGCCGCCGCTTCGGTTTGTGGTATTGCTTTTGCAAAAGAAGAAAGTAAGGAAATAATCGAAAAAACATTAACCAATGCTTTAGCTACAAATTCGGGAATAATATGTGATGGTGCAAAACCTTCTTGTGCATCTAAAATAGCATCCTCTCTAAGAAATGCATTTTTATCTTTTGATCAAGCTAAAACAGAGAACTCTTTTGTTTCAGGAGATGGAATTGTTAAAGACAGCGTAGAGGAGACGGTTAAAACAGTAGGTATTATAGCTAGAAATGGTATGAAAAGTACTGATGAAGTTATATTGAATGAAATGATAAAAAAATAAAAACATCCTTGTATCTGCTGGAGTAGAAATACTTTAGCAGATATTTTATTTTGTAATCTTAAAAAAATAAATATAAAAGAATACTAAAAAATATGAAATTACACATGTTTTAAAATAAAAAGATAGATTATATAAATAACTATAAAGTATTAAAAAAGGACCAAGGCTCACATACCTTGGTCTATTTTCTTCAATTATACTTTGAACTTTTAATTTTTAGATTTTATAATTTCAATTACGGAAAAAAATTAAATTTCTTTATTTCTTAACTTTTTAGCAATTTCCTCTGCCTTTTTCTTATCAGCACCTGTGAAAGTTGGATACTTAGGATTGATTTCTTCCATTGTTTCAATAAGGGCAAGAGTTGCAATTTTTCGTGCGAGCCAAGGATTGTCTGCTGGAAGGACATACCAAGGGGCAATTTCTGTTGAAGTATTGTTTAACATTTCTTCAAAGGCAACTTGATATTTGTCCCAATTGTCCCTATCATCTAAATCAGAAAAAGAGAAGTCGGCATTCTTCTTTGGGTCCTCTATTCTTTCGAGGAGTCTCTTTCTCTGCTCATTCTTGGAAACATTGAAGAAAAATTTCACAACCTTAAATCCATTTTCAACAAGGTATTCTTCAAAGTTGTTTATATGCTTGTATCTCTTTTCCCAAAGATTTTTATCATTTTTTATTGCATCTGGAAGATGATCTAGGCTGTCATAAATCTTTGGTGAAATAATATCCTCGTAGTAGGAACGGTTTAGGATTGCAACTTCACCTCTTTTTGGAAGGCCCTTAGCCATCCTCCAAAGATAGTCGTGGGCATTTTCTTCATCCGTTGGCTTGCCGAAGGAAGTGTTCTTTAGGCCTTGAGGCTGAAGGTTGGAGAAAATGTATTTTATTATCTCGTCTTTACCTGCAGCGTCAATTGCTTGGAGAACCACAAGGATTCCTTCTTTAGACTCTGCAAAAAGTTTTTCGTGAAGTTCTCTCAAGCTTGGGACAAGTTCTTCGTAGACTTCTTTTTTTATATCCACGTCCCTTTCTTCACTTACAATTTTTTCTTCTAATTCTTCTATTTTTATTTTCTCGCCACTTATTTTATATTTATTAATCATTAAAACCTCCTATTTAAGCCCTTAAAAATATTTTCTACTAATTTATAAAACAATGATAACCTATAATAAAAATTAAGGCAATTAAAAAAGGCTCGCATAGCAAGCCTTAAATAATTTTAAATTATAGAGATTCTGCAATTTTTTCTGTCAAATCAATAACTCTTTCAGTGTAACCCCATTCATTGTCATACCAAGAAATTAATTTAACCATTTTGCCATTAACTGTTGTAAGAAGTGAATCGAAAATAGAAGAGTGAGTGTTGCCTATGATGTCAGAAGAAACAAGTTCGTCTTCAGAATATTCAAGGATGCCCTTTAATTCATTTTCAGACGCCTTTTTAATTGCTGCATTTATTTCTTCTACTGTTGCTTCCTTTTCAAGTTCAAAAGTAACATCAACAAGAGAGCCAGTTGGAACAGGTACTCTTAGGGCAAAACCAGTTAAGATTCCGTCAACTTCTGGAATAACTTTTCCAACAGCCTTAGCTGCACCAGTTGAAGTAGGAATAATATTTTCTGCGCCCATTCTTGCACGACGCATATCTTTTTTATGAACACCATCGTGAATATTTTGGTCATTAGTGTAAGCGTGAACTGTAGACATAAGTCCCTTCTTAATTCCAAAGTTTTCTAAAATAACTTTAGTAACTGGAGCAAGACAATTTGTAGTACAAGATGCATTGGAAATAATATCGTCTTTGGCAGGATCATATTTGTCATCATTAACTCCCATTACAACTGTAAGCATATTGCCCTTGCCTGGAGAAGTTAAGACAACTTTTTTTGCTCCACTTGTTAGATGTCCTCTAGCCTTGTCTTCATCTTTGAAGGCACCTGAAGAGTCAATAACAATATCAACGCCAAGTTCTTTCCAATTCATTTGGTCTGGAGTTTTTGATTCAACAAAAGTAACTTTTTTTCCATTGATAATCATTCCGTCATCAGTAAATTCAATTTCACCAGGGAATTTTCTATAAATAGAATCAAATTTAAATAAGTGAGTTCTTTCCTTTAAAGTTTTTTCTAAATTTCTAACGGCTACATGAGTAACTTCGAAATTACAATCATCTCTTAGAGCCCAAATTCTAAGAGCATCTCTACCGATTCTTCCAAAACCCATTATGCCAACATTTTTTTTCATAAAAACCTCCATAATCATTACATTGTTATATTCATTATAACACAAGTAGGAAAAAGTGAAATTCAAAAATTATTGTGATAATATAGGTAAAAAGGAAGTGGCAATATGAATAGCGGAATAAGTAGAGAAGATGCACTAAAACTTTTAAAGGAATACAACAAAGATGAGTTTCACATAAGACACGGTCTAACCCTTGAAAGTGTAATGGGATATTTTGCAGAAGAATTTGATAGGGACAATGTAGACTTTTGGAAAATGGCAGGACTTCTTCACGATGTTGATTATGAAAAATATCCTGAAGAGCATTTAAAAAATACGCCAGAAATTTTAAAGAGCGCAGGTGGAAGTGACGAACTAATTCATGCAATTTTATCTCATGGTCATGGTTTATGTTCCAGTGTTGAGCCAGAGCTTTTTATGGAGAAAGTTCTCTTTGCAGTAGATGAACTTACAGGTTTAATTTATGCAGCTTCACTTATGAGACCATCTAAGAGCACCAAGGATATGAATTTAAAAAGCGTGAAGAAAAAATTCAAGGACAAAAAATTTGCTGAAGGTTGCTCTCGTGATGTTATAAAAAAGGGAGCAGAAAATTTAGGTTGGGAACTTGACGAGTTAATCGAAAAAACTCTTATAGCAATGCAAGATAGACAAGATTTTATAGAAGAATCTTTGAAAAAAGAGACAATATCTTAAAAAATTATCTAAAATCCTATAATTTCGTTGATTAGGAAGACTTGCTGTGTTAGAATTTATATGTTATAGAAATTTAAGGGAGGTAGTTGTTTGCAAACTTTATTATCTATTATAATTATTATTGCTAGCATTATTATAATAGCTGTAGTAGCACAAATGGAATCAGATCAAGCTGGTCTTGGAACTCTTCAAGGTGAAGAAACTACAACTTGGGGATCACACAAAGGCTCAAGTAAAAAAGACATTCAAAATAAGGTTGTCATGATTTCAAGCATCGTTTTTGCACTTGCACTTATTATTTTAGCTACAATTAAGTAAAATTAGGGAGGAATTAGAAATGATATTTTTTCTACTTCCTGTAGTGGTCTTTATTGCAATTGTATTTTTATTAGTAGCTATTTTATAAATACTTTGCAATTAAAAATTAAGGAGGATTAAAATGAATATTTTATATTTAGCTCCTATAGTCGGCGTTTTGGCACTTTTATTTGCTTTCTTTAAGGCAAGTTTCGTGTCAAAACAAGATGCCGGAAATGAAAGAATGAAAGAAATTTCTTCTTACATTTCAGAAGGAGCTATGGCATTTTTGACAAGAGAATATAAGGCTCTTGTTGTATTTGTCATTGTACTTGCAATTATTTTGGCAGTAGGACTTAAATCAATTCCAACTGCTATTTGTTTCGTTGTTGGAGCTATCTTTTCAGTAGCTGCTGGTTATGTTGGTATGAAAGTTGCCACAAAGGCAAACGTTAGAACAACTAATGCAGCTTGGAAGAGTGGACTAGGTAAAGCCCTTGACGTTGCCTTTTCAGGTGGAGTTGTAATGGGAATGTGCGTTGTTGGACTTGGAATTATTGGTATTACTTGCGCATATTTCTTTACAGAAGGACAAACTGAAATTATTACAGGATTTTCACTTGGAGCATCTTCTATTGCACTTTTCGCAAGAGTAGGTGGAGGAATTTATACTAAGGCAGCAGACGTTGGAGCTGACCTTGTAGGTAAAGTTGAAGCTGGAATCCCAGAAGACGACCCAAGAAACCCTGCTGTTATTGCTGATAACGTAGGAGATAACGTTGGGGACGTTGCTGGAATGGGCGCTGACTTATTTGAATCTTATGTAGGAGCACTTCTATCAGTTATTACTCTTGGAGTAGTAGCTTACGGAGATGATGGTGTTAAATTTGGTCTTCTTGTTGCAACAGTTGGTATTTTAGCATCAATTGTAGCTGCTTTCTTTGTAAAGGGAGACAAGAACCCACAAAAAGCTCTTAACGCAGGAGAATATGTTGCAGCAGCTGTTACTATGATTGCTTCAGCATTTTTATCAAATTACATTTTTGGAAGTTTTTCACCTTTTGCACCAGTAATTATTGGTATTGCAGTTGGTCTTATAATTTCCAAATTTACTGAATATTACACAGCTGATGATTATGCACCAGTAAAAAGAATTGGAGCTGAATCACAAACAGGAGCTTCTACAAATATTATTGCAGGACTTTCTGTTGGTATGATGTCAACAGTTGGACCTATTATTGTAATCGCAATTGGAATTATTGCTTCTTATCTTGGAGCAGGCGGAGCAAGCAATTCAATAATTGGACTTTACGGAATTTCACTAGCAGCTGTTGGTATGCTTTCAACAACTGGTATGACAATTGCCGTAGATGCTTACGGACCAATTGCTGATAATGCTGGTGGTATTGCAGAAATGTGCGAACTACCAGAAGATGTTCGTGATATAACAGACTCACTTGACTCTGTTGGTAATACAACAGCAGCAATAGGAAAGGGATTTGCAATAGGTTCAGCAGCACTTACTGCCCTTGCACTTTTCGTTTCTTATATTAACGCAACTGGACTTAGTGGAATTGATATTTCTAAACCACAAGTTATAGCAGCAACATTCGTCGGTGGTATGCTTCCATTTGCCTTCTCTGCACTAACAATGTCAGCAGTAGGTAATGCAGCATCAGAAATGATTGATGAAGTAAGAAGACAATTTAAAGAAATCCCTGGCATCATGGAAGGTAAAGGAACTCCTGACTATGCAAGATGTGTAGACATCTCAACAGGAGCAGCCCTAAAGCAAATGATCGTTCCAGGACTTATAGCAGTAGTAGTTCCAATAGTAGTGGGAATTTTACTTGGAACTGAAGCCCTAGGTGGACTTCAAGCAGGAGCTCTTGTAACTGGTGTACTAATGGCAATCTTTATGTCAAACGCTGGTGGAGCTTGGGATAATGCAAAGAAATACATCGAAGGTGGAGCACATGGTGGCAAAGGTTCAGAAGCTCACAAGGCAGCTGTAACTGGAGATACTGTTGGTGACCCATTCAAAGATACATCAGGACCTTCTCTTAATATCTTAATCAAACTAATTACTGTTGTATCCCTAGTATTTGCACCATTATTTGTACAATACGGCGGAATATTCCTATAAAAAAATAAATCTGTTAGAGAAAAATCTCTAGCAGATTTTTTATTGCAAACTTTATTAAATTTCTAAGGACTCTGTCATGACCTTTAACTGGCAGAGTTTTTCAAACATATCCCCCAACGCCTGGCCCTGGTGCTGTAACTCATCATTGATACGTTG
>OKEE01000696.1_pt1 | contig 11509 bp, 6 predicted proteins | sample 1611071 | NCBI WGS metagenome assembly OKEE01 (sample SAMN04436708, study PRJEB24849) | human gut metagenome | biome: human gut; feature: NICU; material: stool | host: Homo sapiens | place: USA: Saint Louis, MO | collected 2010-09-07 | reverse complement strand
TGGTGGTCAGGCCACGGCCGATAATCAGCGGAATACGACCACCGGCACGCACTTCGTCAATCAGCACGTCGGTTTTCAGTTCGAAGGTTGCCAGTAGCTCGCCGGTTTCATGATTGCGTACTTCGCCTTTGTACGGGTAGACGTCAATCACATCGCCCATATTCAGGTTAGAAACGTCAACTTCAATCGGCAGCGCGCCCGCATCTTCCATGGTGTTAAAGAAGATAGGCGCAATTTTGCCGCCAAGGCACAAACCGCCGCCGCGCTTATTCGGCACGTTCGGGATGTCATCGCCCATGAACCACAGCACGGAGTTGGTCGCGGATTTACGGGAAGAACCGGTGCCCACCACGTCACCCACGTAAGCCAGCGGGTAGCCTTTTTTCTGCAATGCTTCGATTTGTTTGATGGGGCCGACAACGCCTGGCTGATCCGGCTCAATGCCTTCACGGGCGTTTTTTAACATCGCCTGCGCATGTAACGGAATATCCGGTCTCGACCACGCATCCGGCGCCGGAGAGAGATCGTCGGTATTCGTTTCGCCGGTCACTTTGAAAACGGTGACGGTGATTTTTTCCGCCAGCGGCGGACGGCTCAGGAACCATTCGGCGTCGGCCCAGGATTGCATCACCTGTTTGGCATATTCATTGCCCGCTTTGGCTTTCTCTTCTACGTCGTAGAAGTTATCGAACATCAGCAGAGTGTGGGACAGCGCTTTGGCAGCAATCGGCGCCAGTTTCGCATCGTCCAGCGCATCAATCAGCGGATGAATGTTGTAACCACCCTGCATGGTGCCCAGCAGTTCAATGGCTTTTTCTGGGGAGACCAGCGGGGAGGTGGTGTCGCCTTTCGCGACAGCAGCGAGAAAACCGGCTTTAACATAAGCGGCTTCATCTACGCCAGGAGGAACGCGGTTGATCAACAGGTCTAACAGGAATTCTTCTTCGCCCACAGGCGGGGTCTTCAGCAGCTCGACAAGCGCAGCCATTTGGGTTGCGTCTAAAGGTTTCGGCACAATCCCCTGGGCAGCACGCTCAGCTACGTGCTTACGGTATTCTTCTAGCACGACGATATCTCCTCGCTCTCATTGTCATAATGCGGCGCTTTTGTTGATGGGCGATTCTCTTCACGCTCCTGTGAGACAGTAGTTAGTAGGGTAAATGCCCGGTACCGCATAAGGCACAATAACAGGATTTTCTTTAAGTGTTAATCTGTTTACAAAAAAGCAACATAAAAAAGTGGCTGAATCGTTAAGGATGGTCTAATGCTCTACTGAGACGGGAGCTGCAGCCATAAATGCTTACCTCATTTCGTGCTTTGATCGTCACGTAACGTTACCGATCCCAACATTAGCTAAAAATTAAACTATCGTCCCTTTATACTCACGCCAAACTGCACCCCGTCGGCGGCAGGCATAATGACCATAGCGATTCTCGGGAATCGGGAGAGATAAAATGACGTTGCCCTTTAAACCCCATCTCATTGCCCTTGTGTGCAGTGCCGGGTTATTTGCCGCTTCGGGCGTACTGTATGTTAAAAGCCGCGCTCCCGAAGCGCCCGCGCAGGCGGCGACTCCCGCCCCTGAGCAAACGCAGACCGCTGTGCCCGCGCCTGTCGCGAAAACGACCTTTACCACTGCGCAAATTGATCAATGGGTCGCGCCTGTCGCGCTTTATCCCGATGCCCTGCTTTCTCAGGTGCTCATGGCCTCCACCTACCCGGCGAACGTGGTTCAGGCCGTCCAGTGGTCGCGAGATAACCCCACACTGCAGGGCGATGCCGCTATTCAGGCGGTGGCCAGCCAACCGTGGGACCCCAGCGTCAAATCGCTGGTCGCCTTTCCTCAGTTGATGGCGCTTATGGGCGAGAATCCGCAATGGGTGCAAAACCTGGGCGATGCGTTCTTAGCCCAGCCACAGGATGTGATGGATGCGGTGCAAAGGCTGCGTCTGCTCGCTCAACAAACCGGTTCGCTAAAATCCACGCCACAGCAAACCGTCACCAGCGTGCCGAAGTCCAGCGCTTCTACCGCCGTCACGACGACAACCACCACATCCGCCAGTACGCCAGCAACACCGTCGACCGTCATCAAAATTGAACCTGCGAATCCGCAGGTGGTGTACGTGCCGAACTATAACCCCGCGACGGTGTATGGCGCCTGGCCCAATACCGCTTATCCGCCGGTGTATTTACCGCCCCCTCCGGGGCAGCAGTTTGCCGATAGTTTTGTTAAAGGTTTTGGTTATAGTCTGGGCGTCGCCACCACCTATGCGTTGTTCAGCAGCATAGACTGGGATGACGACGATCATCACCACCATGACGACGACCATCATGATGATGATTACCATCATGGTGGTAGCGGTTATCAACATAATGGCGATAATATCAACATCAATGTCAATAATTTCAACCGGATATCCGGGCAAAACCTGCCGGGCCAAACGATGGGCTGGCAGCATAATCCCGCCTGGCGCAATGGCATCCCCTATCCGAATAATACCGTTGCGCAACGGTTCCATCCCACCAATGTTAGCGGCGGGTTAAGCGCAACGCAGCAAGCGCCAGTGTCTCGCGACAGTCAGCGCCAGGCGGCCATGACGCAATTCCAACAGCGCAGCCATACATCACCCGCTAACCTGTCAGGCGAGACATCCCGCGATAGACAGCGCAAAGCGGCATCGCAGCAGTTAAATCAAATTGCCCAGCGTAATAATTACCGTGGCTATGACGGAACACAAAACAGCAGTCGTCGCGAGGCGGCGCAGCAGACACTGAATAAATCCACCACGCAGCAGCATCGTTCCGAGCTGAAGGCTAAAGCCCAGCAGCACCCTGTTTCACAACAGCAGAGAGACACCGCCCGCCAGCGTATTGAATCCTCTACGCCACAGCAGCGTCAGGCATTTCGCCAGAATATGCACGCCAATGTGTTTAGCGGGAACGACAGTCGATCGCCGTCATGGCAATCGCAACAGCTACGAGGCCTGGAAAGCCGTCGCGGCAGTCACTTGAACACCGAGCAACGCGCCGCCGCGCGGGAACATTTTTCTGAACATCATGAATTTCATCGCCGTTAACCGGAGCAGATAATGAAAAAGGTTATGTTAAGCGCTCTGTTACTGTCGTTACCCTTGCTGGGCTACGCGCAGGAACGGTTCCCCTCCCCGGAAGCGGCCGCCAGCGCCTTCGCCGCGGCGGTAGCCGGAAAAAACGAAACGCAGCTTACCGCGCTACTGGGCGATGACTGGCGGCAATTTCTGCCGCCGGAAGGTGCCGATCCCGAGGCCGTGGCCCGCTTCAATCGTGACTGGCGCGAAGGCCATCGCATTGTACAAAAAGACAATACGGCGCACCTGAATGTCGGACGAGAAGACTGGCAGCTCCCGGTGCCCATGGTGAAAGAGACTGGCGGCTGGCGCTTTGATATGGCGGCAGCCGGGAATGAGATCCTCACCCGTACTATTGGGCGAAATGAACTTTCTACCTTACAGGCCATGCATGCTTACGTTGATGCGCAGCAGGACTATTACTTACAAAACCATCGCTGGGCGCACAGGATAATCAGTAGCGAAGGCCAAAAAGATGGCCTGTACTGGCCAACCAAAGCAGGCGACGTCCCCAGTCCGTTAGGCCCAAACTTTAGTCCCGCAGCGCCAGACGAGGGTTACCACGGCTACCATTTCCGTATTATCAGCGATAACGACGGTCACGGCGCGGCGCTTCTGGCCTGGCCGATGCATTACGGCGAAACCGGGGTGATGAGTTTTATGGTCAACCAGGACGATCGTATTTATCAGGCGGATTTAGGCAAGGAGACGGAGAGTAAAGTTCAGGCTATCACGCGTTTTGCGCCAGACGCGCAGTGGCAGGTCGCCGAATAACCCGTAAGCGCCTGGCGTTATCGCCAGGCCGTGATCATTAGCCCTGATGCGGCATCAATTCCGGGTGGCCTTGTACCGGCGGCTTGTTGCTGGTCAGCGCGGCTTCATCAGCCTGAATGCTGCCGGAATTGGCCGCCCATACGCCTTCATGCGTGTGGGTGATCTGCTGATGCTGCGCATTCAAATCCTCGCCCATTGCCGCAATATGCGTGCTTTCCGTACCGCCGCTGTTAGTCGCCCAGGGGATGACGGGATCGCTGGCAAATGCCATGCCGGAAATCAAGGTCGCAGTTAGCGCTGCTGTTGTCAGAAAAAGTTTCATATATCAAACCTCATAATTAGCTCGCTATTATTTTATGGTGTTACTAGTTTCAGGGGGATGACAAAGTAAGGAGAGGTATTTCTTACGAAACAATTAGTTGGTCGAAAATGACAGACAAAGGCACTACCGACGGCATAAGATTTGAAAAACGTACTGCTGCGGAAAAGATAAATTTTGCGGTTTCGTTATCCTTCGCCATCATTTGACACATCTGATTTGCCATGCATAAAAAAAGCGGCTGTAAAGCCGCTTTTCTGTATCGGGTGGCGCATTGCCACCTACAGAAGATTATTTCTTCTTCGCTTTCGGGTTCGGCAGGTCGGTAATACTACCTTCGAACACTTCAGCAGCCAGACCGACGGACTCGTGCAACGTCGGGTGCGCATGAATGGTCAGCGCGATGTCTTCCGCATCACAGCCCATTTCGATCGCCAGACCGATTTCACCCAGCAGCTCGCCGCCGTTGGTGCCGACAATCGCCCCGCCGATCACGCGGTGAGACTCTTTGTCGAAAATCAGTTTGGTCATACCGTCTGCGCAGTCAGAAGCGATAGCACGGCCAGAAGCTGCCCACGGGAAGGTGGCGGTTTCATAGCTGATGCCTTTTTCTTTCGCTTCTTTCTCGGTCAGGCCAACCCATGCCACTTCTGGCTCGGTGTACGCGATAGACGGGATAACTTTCGGATCGAAGTAGTGTTTCTTCCCGGCGATAACTTCAGCGGCAACGTGACCTTCGTGAACGCCTTTGTGCGCCAGCATCGGCTGACCGACGATATCGCCGATAGCGAAGATGTGCGGCACGTTGGTGCGCAGCTGTTTGTCCACGCGGATAAAGCCACGGTCGTCAACTTCCACGCCTGCTTTGCCCGCGTCGAGGTTTTTACCGTTCGGCACACGACCGATCGCCACCAGAACCGCATCATAACGCTGCGCTTCAGCCGGGGCTTTTTTGCCTTCCATCGAAACGTAGATACCGTCTTCTTTCGCTTCAACGGCAGTCACTTTGGTTTCCAGCATCAGGTTGAATTTCTTGCTGATGCGCTTGGTGAAGACTTTAACGATGTCTTTATCAGCCGCCGGGATAACCTGGTCGAACATTTCAACCACGTCAATCTCTGAACCCAGCGCGTGGTATACGGTACCCATTTCCAGACCGATGATACCGCCGCCCATGACCAGCATACGCTTCGGCACTTCTTTCAGTTCCAGAGCGTCGGTAGAATCCCATACGCGCGGGTCTTCATGCGGAATAAACGGTAATTGGATCGGACGAGAACCTGCCGCGATGATCGCGTTGTCGAAGTTGATCACGGTTTTGCCATTTTCGCCTTCCACTTCCAGGGTATTAGCCCCGGTGAATTTACCCAGACCGTTGACCACTTTCACTTTACGGCCTTTGGCCATACCAGCCAGACCGCCGGTCAGCTGCGTGATCACTTTCTCTTTCCAGGTACGAATCTTGTCGATATCGGTTTTCGGCTCGCCGAAGACGATACCGTGTTCAGCCAGCGCTTTGGCTTCTTCGATAACTTTTGCTACGTGCAGCAGCGCTTTAGAAGGGATACAGCCGACGTTCAGACAAACACCGCCAAGGGTGTTGTAGCGTTCTACAATTACGGTTTCCAGACCTAAATCAGCGCAACGGAAAGCGGCAGAATAGCCTGCCGGGCCCGCCCCAAGTACCACGACCTGAGTTTTGATTTCAGTACTCATCATGACCTCTTTATTTGTATCCGGCGGTCCGGGGTACTTGATCGCCCATCATCCACCGGGTCGTTCTATCCGCCCGTATCTTACAAAATTGTTAACAATTTTGAAACAACAAACGGATCACGAATTATCGCTTTCGCTAATAACCTCACAAACTCCATGAGATTATCAAAAAAAAGCCGGCCGTCGGGCCGGCTTTTTCGCTTACATCACCAGACGGCGAATGTCAGACAACATATTGTTGATAATGGTAATGAAACGCGCACCATCAGCACCATCGATCACACGGTGGTCGAAAGAAAGAGAGATAGGCATCATCAGACGCGGCACAAACTCTTTCCCATTCCACACCGGTTCCATCGCCGACTTAGAAACGCCGAGGATAGCCACTTCCGGCGCGTTGACAATCGGCGCAAAGTGGGTAGTTCCCAGGCCGCCGATGCTGGAGATAGTGAAGCAACCACCCTGCATTTCGCCAGCGGTCAGCTTACCATCACGCGCTTTTTTGGAGATGGTGGTCAGTTCACGAGACAGCTCGGTCACGCTCTTCTTATTCACGTCTTTAAAGACCGGAACCACCAGGCCATTCGGGGTATCAACCGCCACGCCGATGTTGATGTATTTTTTCAGGGTCAGACGCTGACCGTCTTCGGACAGAGAGCTGTTGAAGCGCGGCATCTGTTCCAGAGCAGCGGCAACCGCTTTCATGATGAAGACCACTGGCGTGTATTTCACATCCAGTTTGCGCTTCTCAGCTTCGGCGTTCTGCTGTTTACGGAACGCTTCCAGATCGGTGATATCGGTTTTGTCGAAGTGCGTAACGTGCGGGATCATCACCCAGTTACGGCTCAGGTTCGCGCCAGAGATTTTCTGGATACGGCCCAGTTCCACTTCTTCAACTTCACCAAACTTGCTGAAGTCCACTTTCGGCCACGGCAGCATACCCGGGATACCACCGCCAGTTGCTGCCGGAGCCGCTTCTGCACGTTTGATAGCGTCTTTCACGTAAGCCTGAACGTCTTCGCGCAGAATACGGCCTTTACGACCGGTGCCTTTCACTTTCGCCAGGTTTACGCCAAACTCGCGCGCCAGGCGGCGAATCAGCGGGGTAGCGTGAACGTACGCGTCGTTTTCAGCGAACTCAGACTTGCCTTCCGCTTTGGCAGCCGGGGCAGCAGGCTTCTCAGCTTTCGCCGCCGGAGCCGGTGCCGCCGCTTCCTGTTTAGCCGGAGCGGCCGCAGGCACTGCGCCTTCTACTTCGAAGACCATAATCAGAGAACCGGTTTTCACTTTATCGCCGGTGCTGATTTTGATTTCTTTCACGGTGCCCGCGAACGGCGCAGGAACTTCCATAGAGGCCTTGTCGCCTTCGACGGTGATCAGCGACTGTTCAGCGGCAACTTTATCGCCGACTTTGACCATCACTTCGGTGACTTCAACTTCGTCGCCGCCGATATCCGGTACGTTAACGTCTTTTACGCCCGTCGCTGCTGCTGGAGCAGCCGCAGCCGGAGCGGCTTCCGCTTTCGCTGGTGCTGCGGCAGGCGCTTCACCCGCCACTTCGAAGACCATAATCAGTGAGCCGGTAGACACTTTATCACCGGTGTTCACTTTGATCTCTTTCACGGTGCCCGCGAACGGCGCCGGCACTTCCATAGAGGCCTTGTCGCCTTCGACGGTGATCAGCGACTGTTCAGCTTCTACTGTGTCGCCCACTTTCACCATCACTTCAGTCACTTCAACTTCGTCACTGCCGATATCCGGAACGTGAACGTCTTTCGCCGCTGCCGCAGCAGGTGCTGCTGCCGGAGCCGCTTCTTTCTTCTCTTCTGCCTTAGCAGGTGCAGCGTCAGCTGCACCGTCGGCGGAATCGAAAATCATGATAAGTGCACCGGTCTCGGTTTTGTCGCCGACAGAGACTTTAATCTCTTTCACGACGCCAGCCTGCGGAGACGGGACTTCCATAGAGGCTTTGTCGCCTTCTACGGTGATCAGCGACTGTTCAGCTTCAACTTTGTCGCCCACTTTGACCAGAATCTCGGTGATTTCAACTTCATCTGTCCCGATGTCCGGTACTTTGATTTCGATAGCCATTATTCTTTTACCTCTTACGCCAGACGCGGGTTAACTTTATCTGCATCGATGTTGAATTTGGTAATCGCATCCGCTACCACTTTCTTGTCGATTTCGCCACGTTTAGCCAGTTCGCCCAGCGCTGCAACAACCACATAAGAAGCATCAACTTCGAAGTGGTGACGCAGGTTCTCACGGCTGTCGGAACGACCGAAGCCATCCGTACCCAGTACGCGATAGTCGTCAGCCGGTACGTAAGTACGAACCTGCTCGGCGAACAGTTTCATATAGTCAGTAGATGCTACAGCCGGAGCGTCGTTCATCACCTGAGCGATGTACGGAACGCGCGGGGTTTCCAGCGGGTGCAGCATGTTCCAACGCTCACAATCCTGACCATCACGCGCCAGTTCGGTGAAGGAGGTCACGCTATATACGTCAGAGCCTACGCCGTAGTCGTTCGCCAGGATCTGTGCCGCTTCACGGACGTGACGCAGGATAGAACCGGAGCCCAGCAGCTGAACTTTACCTTTGCTACCTTCGAGGGTTTCGAGTTTGTAGATACCTTTACGGATACCTTCCTCGGCACCTGCTGGCATGGCCGGCATGTGGTAGTTTTCGTTCAGGGTGGTGATGTAGTAGTAAACGTTCTCTTGTTTCTCACCGTACATACGCTCCAGACCATCATGCATGATGACAGCCACTTCATAGGCGTAAGCCGGGTCGTAAGAGATACAGTTCGGGATAGTCAGCGACTGAATGTGGCTGTGACCATCTTCGTGCTGCAGACCTTCGCCGTTCAGCGTAGTACGACCGGAAGTCCCGCCAATCAGGAAGCCGCGAGCCTGCTGGTCGCCAGCCTGCCAGCACAGGTCGCCGATACGCTGGAACCCGAACATGGAGTAGTAGATATAGAACGGGATCATCGGCAGATCGTTGGTGCTGTAAGAGGTCGCCGCAGCCAGCCAGGATGCGCCTGCGCCCAGCTCGTTAATACCTTCCTGCAGAATCTGGCCTTTCTCGTCTTCTTTGTAGTAAGCAACCTGCTCACGGTCCTGCGGGGTGTACTGCTGGCCGTTCGGGCTGTAGATACCAATCTGACGGAACAGACCTTCCATACCGAAAGTCCGCGCTTCGTCGGCGATGATCGGTACCAGGCGATCTTTGATCGACTTGTTCTTCAGCATCACGTTCAGAGCACGCACGAAAGCGATCGTAGTGGAAATCTCTTTGCTTTGCTCTTCCAGCAGCGCGCCGAAATCTGAAAGTTGAGGCAGCTCTAACTTCTCGGTGAAGTTCGGCTGACGGCTTGGCAGGTAGCCATGCAGCGCCTGACGGCGTTCATGCAGGTATTTGTGTTCTTCAGAACCTTCCGGGAAGGTAATGTACGGCAGTTTTTCGAGATCAGCATCGGCAACCGGCACGTTGAAACGATCGCGGACGTAACGCACGCCGTCCATGTTCATTTTCTTCACCTGGTGAGCGATGTTTTTGCCTTCCGCGGTGTCGCCCATGCCGTAACCTTTAATGGTATGGGCCAGGATTACGGTCGCTTTGCCTTTGGTTTCCTGCGCTTTTTTCAGTGCCGCGTAGACTTTCTTCGGATCGTGACCACCGCGGTTCAGCGCCCAAATCTGCTCGTCAGTCCAGTCGGCCACCAGCGCGGCGGTTTCAGGATATTTACCGAAGAAGTGCTCACGTACGTAAGCGCCGTCTTTGGATTTGAAGGTCTGGTAGTCGCCGTCAACGGTTTCGTTCATCAGCTGGATCAGTTTACCGCTGGTGTCTTTACGCAGCAGTTCATCCCAACGACCGCCCCACATGACTTTGATAACGTTCCAGCCAGCACCTGCAAAGATGCCTTCCAGTTCGTTAACAATCTTGCCGTTACCGGTGACCGGGCCATCAAGACGCTGCAGGTTACAGTTGATAACAAAGACCAGGTTGTCCAGTTTTTCACGGGTGGCGATGGTGATCGCGCCTTTGGATTCCGGCTCATCCATCTCGCCGTCGCCGAGGAAGGCGTAAACGGTCTGTTTAGAGGTATCTTTCAGGCCACGGTGTTCCAGATATTTCAGGAATTTCGCCTGGTAGATAGCACCGATTGGGCCCAGCCCCATAGAGACGGTCGGGAACTGCCAGAATTCCGGCATCAGTTTCGGGTGCGGATAGGAAGAGAGGCCATTGCCATGCACTTCCTGACGGAAGTTATCCATCTGTTCCTGGGTCAGACGACCTTCCAGGAACGCGCGAGCGTAGATGCCCGGAGAGATGTGGCCCTGGAAGTACACCAGGTCGCCGCCATCCTGTTCGTTGCGCGCACGGAAGAAATGGTTGAAACAGACATCATAGATCGTGGCGGAAGACTGGAAGGACGCCATGTGGCCGCCCAACTCAAGGTCTTTTTTAGACGCGCGCAGCACGGTCATGATGGCGTTCCAGCGGATCGCAGAACGAATGCGACGTTCCAGCTCCAGATTGCCCGGGTATTCCGGTTCGTCTTCAACGGCAATAGTGTTGATGTAATTACTGGCCCCTGCGCCTGCCGCGACTTTCACGCCGCCTTTACGAGCTTCAGAAAGCAGTTGGTCAATCAGATACTGAGCGCGCTCAACACCTTCTTCACGGATGACCGATTCGATCGCCTGTAGCCAGTCGCGAGTTTCGATCGGATCCACGTCATTTTGGAAACGTTCTGACATGGGGGTATTCCTTATCTATCTAATACGTTGAGTTATCTGGAACCTGTCCCATTAAACTTTCGTGAGAAAGCTTAATAAGACAGGTTCTGCGTTTAGTTGCCGCGCACATTTTTGCGCGTTATTCACAACATCTTCTGGTTAACGTTCTGCCAGAAAAAACTAATTCTTGCGCTGTTCCAGGCGGCGTAAAGCGCGTTCACGACGGCTCTCCTCACGGCTTCTGTCCAGCATAATCTCTTCGATAAACGCCAGATGTCGGTGTGACGCTTCACGCGCTTCTTCTGGTTTTCCGGCCATAATGGCTTCAAATATACGGGTGCGATGCGTACTCACCAGCGGCAGCATCTCCCGACGCGCATACAGCAATTCGAAGTTCTGCCGCACGTTTTGCGCCAGCATCGGCTCCATACACCTTAGCAGATGAAGCAATACCACGTTGTGCGCCGCTTCGGTGACGGCGATTTGATACTGGAGCACGGCTTCGGACTCGGCATCCAGATCGCCGGACTCTTGCGCCAGCTCAATAGCATGGTGCAGCTCGCGAATACGGTCTTTATCTTCATCGGTGCTGCGCAGCGCCGCGTAATAAGCCGCAATGCCTTCCAGAGCATGGCGCGTTTCGAGCAGGTCAAACTGGGATTCAGGGTGATCGGAGAGCAGTTCCACCAGCGGGTCGCTAAAGCTCTGCCACAGGCTGCTCTGCACGAAGGTTCCGCCGCCCTGACGACGAAGCAACAATCCCTTCGCTTCGAGACGTTGAATCGCCTCGCGCAAGGAGGGACGGGAGACGTCGAACTGTTTTGCCAGTTCACGTTCCGGTGGGA
>OKEE01000683.1_pt1 | contig 11814 bp, 9 predicted proteins | sample 1611071 | NCBI WGS metagenome assembly OKEE01 (sample SAMN04436708, study PRJEB24849) | human gut metagenome | biome: human gut; feature: NICU; material: stool | host: Homo sapiens | place: USA: Saint Louis, MO | collected 2010-09-07 | reverse complement strand
TTGCCGCAGGACGACCTTCCTCGCGAAAGCAGAGTATTGATGACCGGAGAAGCGGATATGTCGCCAGCACAGCGCTGGCTGGGGAAAAAGAAACTCGTGTCCAGGTTGAAACGCTTGTTCTAGAGGATTTGACCTTTCGGGTATTTTCGCCTCTCAATGCGCCTGAACTATTGCCTGCTGCCATCTACTACCACGGCGGATGCTTTATCAGCGGCGGCTTTGATACCCATGACAACCAGCTCCGTCAGTTAGCCTGCTACGGCAATTGCCGGGTGGTTGCGATTCAATACAGGCTGGCGCCGGAGCATACCTTCCCCGCCGCACATGACGATGCGGAAAAAGGTGCAGATCTGGTCTGGCAATATGCGGATAAACTGGGCGTGGATAAAAACCGGATCACCTTTTGCGGAGACAGCGCGGGGGGACATCTTGCGCTGGTAACGGCGCTGCGGCTTAAGGCTAAAGGGCTCTGGCAGCCTGTACAGCTTATTCTTATCTACCCCATGCTCGACGCCACGGCCAGTTTTGAAAGCTATACCCTCAACGGCATGGATTACGTAATTACTCGCGATACCCTGCTGAGCGGCTATGAAATATATCTGGCTGGAGCCGACCGTAAGCATCCTGAAGTTAGCCCGCTGTGGCGAGAAGACTTCAGCGGCCTGCCAGCTGTCCATATCGTTACCGCTGAGTACGATCCGTTATGCGATGAAGGTGAGGCGCTGTTTCAACGCCTCACGGAGCAAGGAGTGACTTGTACCGCTCAGCGATGGCTGGGAGTAATACATGGCTTCTTCCAGCTTGGTGGAATTAGCCAATCAGCGCGAGATGTTATGCAGGATATCGCCGGGCGGATTCAGCACGCCCGGGGAGCGTAAACAGGAGATTACTCCTCCTCGTTCCCGCCCTCTTCATACGCGCCAAAAGGCTTCGCCGGAAGAACAATGTAGGTGCCTTCAAACACCGCGCCCGGCGTTTTATCGCCAAACAGTTCGACCTGCATTTGTACGCGCGCCTTGCGACCGCGTGCCAGACGGTCAAGATCGCCACCCAGTGATCCCAGATCGGCCACGGCGGTCGGCTTGCCGCTTATCGGCGCGCTATAGCGAATGTGGGCATCGGCCAGAATGATGGTCCCGCCCAGATGGCGCTCGCGCAGCATCAGCCAGATAAGCCCCCAGCCGGTGAGCGTGGCCAGTGAGAAAAGACTTCCGGCAAACAGGGTGTGGTGCGGATTCTGGTTGCCGGTTTCCGGCATGGTGGTAATAAATTTTTGTCCGGTGTACTGCTGAATGCGTACGCCCATTTTTTCGCTGAGCGGAATGTGCTGATACCAGGCCTGCTGCAGCTGTCCGCACCAGTCGGCGCGATGCAGAATATCGTCCAGCGTGGCGATGGGTTTGATCATCAAAAAATGACGAATCGGCGTGGTTTGCGGGGTTGTGATTTCACCCTGATTCACAAAACCGAGTTTAGCGAAGAATTCCACGGCATCTTCGCGGGCGCTACAGGTGACGCGCTTAACGCCTTCCTGACGGGCGACGGATTCCAGGGTCATCGCCATTAGCGTCCCCAGACCTTTGTCCTGCACGGAGGGATGAACCGCCATAAAGCGAATAGACGCTTCGTTATCGGCGTTGATATACAAACGCCCGACGGCCACAAGGTTGCCCTCTTCGTCCATCACCATCTGATGGTGGGCCATCGCGTCCCAGGCGTCTCGCTCAGAGCCTTTTGGCTGATGTAATGGCTTGCGTAGCATTTCCCAGCGGAACTGGTAATAGGCTTCTAACTCTTCTTCCGTTTGCGGTACTCGAAGGTGATACATAGCTGTACTCTCTCTTGTTACCCGCGGCCACGCCGTAAGTATGCTCATACCTGGAGCCAGAATGTGACGGGGCCATCGTTCACCAGCGATACCTGCATATCTGCAGCGAATCGTCCGGTTTGCGTATTCATTTCCTGCTGGCGACAACGCTCAACAAAGTACTCGTAAAGTGCTTCTGCACGATCCGGCGCGGCGCCTTTCGAGAAACTCGGGCGCATGCCGCGCTCGGTATCCGCTGCCAGCGTAAACTGGGAAACCACCAGCACGCTGCCGCCCGCCTGCTGGACGTTCAGGTTCATCTTGCCTTCCGCATCGCTGAAAATACGGTAGCCCAGCACGCGCTCACACAAGCGGTTGGCTTTTTGTTCGTCATCATCCTTTTCGACACCTAACAACACCAAAAGTCCTGGGCCAATTTCACCCGTCACCTCTCCCTCCACGGTGACGCTGGCACGGGTTACGCGCTGTATCAATGCAATCATGGTTGGTCTGCTTCTTGTTGTTTTTCAGCTTCTGCTGCTTTTTTAAGTTCGCGGTATACACCGAGAGTGACAGTTATTTCAGCACCAAGCAAGACGATACACCAGGTCCAGTAGACCCAGACAAACAAAATGGGGATCACCGCCAGCACGCCGTAAATCAGCTGATAGGACGGAAACATGGTGATGTAAAGGGCAAACCCTTTCTTACCGAGCTCAAAGAGCAACGCCGCCACCAGCGCCCCCACGACCGCATCGCGGTTAGGCACGCGCGTGGTCGGCACCACGCTATAGAGCAGCCAGAACGAGAGCCACGACAGGATCAACGGAAAGATGCGAAGCACATTATCAATCACGCCGTTTAAATCGCTCGCCCAGCGCAGGGAGAGCAGATACGAACTGATCGCGAGGCTCGCCCCGGCCAGCAGCGGCCCCAGCGTGAGGATCATCCAGTACACGGCAAAGGAATAAACCTTTGGCCGCGCTTTTTTACTCCGCCAGATCGTGTTCAGCGCGTTATCGATGGCGTACATCAACAGCAGCGCGGTGACAATAAGACCGCATGCCCCCACTGCCGTCATCTTGCTGGAGTTAGCAACAAACTGCTCAATGTAGTTCTGGATGACATCCCCGGTTGCCGGAATGAAATTCGCGAAGACAAAATGACGAAGCTGCAGGCTGACGTCCGCAAACATCGGAAAGGCGGAAAACAGGGCAAAGATGACTGCCACCAGAGGCACTAATGAGAGCAACGACACGTAGGCGAGGTTACCCGCCAGCGTGGTCATATTGTCCTCATCAATCCGGTGCCAGAGCAGTTTCAGCCAGGCCCGCAGCGGGCGAGTATGGTGCGTGGCTTTTTGATGAACGGTTTTTAGCATAGCTGCTTCGCAAAGTAGTCTGGTATCGTCTCTTTTCCGGTCACCAGAATTGACGTAATACCCAACTGGTTAGCTCCCTCTATATTATCGGCGTTGTCGTCGAAAAAGACCGCATCGGCCGCGGTGAATCCCTCTGCCTGCAGAACAGCCTGATAGATTCGCGCTTCAGGCTTACGCATCCCCATCTCCTGCGAGAGGTAGATCTTATCCACCGCCGCCTTAACTTCAGGGTATTCTTCAGGCCAGAACGTGGTGTGCAGACGGTTGGTATTTGACAGCACAACGACCCGATGTCCCTGCTCGCGCAGTTTGTGCATGATGTCGATCACCTCAGGGCGAACCGCCACAAATACCGCCTGCCAGCCGTGGGAAAACTGTTCATAGCTTAACGAAAGCCCCATCTCCTGGCAGAAACGTTCAGCGAATGCTTCATCGCTGATTTCACCGCGCTCATGCTGGTGGAAGGTCTCGCCCATCGCGAAATTCTGCTTTAAGGTCGCCAGCGGCACGCGGCTAAAATCGCTCCATGCACCCAACACGCGATTAAAATCGATATCGACGATGACGTTTCCTAAATCAAAGATATAAAGCATGTTTATCTCCTGCTCGCCGTGGAGAGGTAACTGTAGCGGGAATAAAGAGATTTGACTATGGATGCGGTCTAAGGTGTGCGATCGATTTTTACGGCGCGTTTTTACGACAGTAAAGCGAAGGGACGTTTGACGCGGCAAAAATCCAGGCCCCCCGATACTCATCGATCATCAGGCTCAGCTCCCTACCCGGCGTGCGGTAAAAACCCGGTAGCGTTGCGTTGATATCAGCCTCATCCGCATTATCGGCAAAGGTTTTAACAATACGATTGTTATTTAACACGCGCGCGTTCTCATGGTCACTGTAGTGAAAATAGATGGTACGATTAACTTCAGTAACCGTCTGACCAAATAATTTACCGTTAATAACCGTAGACCCCTCCCGATGCTGCATCCGCCAGGAAACCGTACCCACAAATCGGTTTTTACCAATCGTCCATTCCACATCTCCCGTACAGCGTATCGGCGCACTCGATAAATGCGAATAAGCTAACCAGCCACTGGTGATAGCGGCCGCCAGAAATGCCGCCAGCAAAATGATACGGTTCCGGAGAGTCATCATTTTTCGTGCGCCCAAAAATAATGGGTGGTACATAACGCCGTCGCGTCCCTTCGCGCATCGTTATTACAGACAAACGCCGCGATTCGCTCCGTTTTACTATAGCCGACGAGAAAAACGTATCGTTTTTCGGCACACAGACCGGGATTATTGTTTAGCAGGCGCACGTAATGATCCTGAATATGTTCGTTAGGTGCATAAAAAAGTTGGCAGGCATGGGGCATGCTACCCGTTGAAAGGGGAATGTAGTGACTAAACGGCATGTTCTGGTGCTTTTTATATAATATTCCCCCGTTGATAAGCGCGATCAACAAAAGCGTTGCGGTCGTTATTATCAGCCAGGCTGGCCTCTGCCTTGCGGCGCCATTGGCAACGACCGCGTCTTTATTGGCTATGACTGGCTCAGCGGTTGGGACAAATAATTCAACCTCGGTAGCCTCGGAAAGCATAAGCCCGCGACGCGAAATCGTTTTTACCGTATCGCGCGGTAAGCCCACCTCAGCGAGGGCATTGCGTAATGTCAAAATAGCCTGGTAAAAGGTATTCGGCGTAGTGACGTCATTGCGCTCCCCCCATCCCACCACCATTAACTGGTTTTGCGAAATTATTTCTCCGGGATGGGTGATGAGATAAAGAAAACAGAGGTTGGCAGGAAGCTGCAATTGTATCGAGCGCCCGGTAATATGATTTACCAGGTTTTTGTTTTCTGGATCATACTCGACCAATTTGTTAATAAGATACAATTTTCCTTTCCTCAGCAATAACAACCCTTAACTATATACACCAGAAAGATATACGTATATTTAACAACAGTATAGGACAGAAGGATCAGGACGCGATACCACCCCAACTAAGATTAAAAATAACACATTGTTTTTCAATCAGTTAAAAGGCAGTTTTCTTAGGTTTCTCTCATCTAAAACGACATAATGAGATTTCATTACACTTCGCCCGGCCCACTCATTATATTGAGCCCCAAGTCGCGAAAAGACTGTCGTTACGGCCGATTTAAGAAACGAATCTTTAGCTATTAGTGCTATTTCGTAAATCGTCCTCCGGGATTTTTTTTGTCGAATAATCTTAAGGGGCTGAAGAATAGTCCTGGAATACGATGGCCAAAGTATGTCCTTTCGCTATGGCTACGGCCTGACAAAATAGACATCACCAGGAATTTATATTCTTCATCACTATTTATCATAAACAAGAGAGGGGCACGAGATATGTTTCAAGATTGACACATTTGGATGGCAGTGAAATATTGACAGTGAAAATAAGACAGGAGTGGACTGGATGATGACATCGTCGCATAAGGTTGTCCGCTGTATGAGCTGTGAATTGTCCTGTCAGTTATTTCCAGATAACGCAGTACGTTCACAATATTGTGGAAATGCCTCATTCGCAGTTTGGCCTGGTGGTAACCATTTCCTGCAGATTGCAGTAGAAAATAAAATATTGCAAGGAAACAAGAATCACTTATTACGCGGCTTTATATTTGTAGACTTTTCGTTTTGCAACCTGCGCGTACTTGCCGATCCGCAATGGATTGAACGTCTGGTGAGAACTAACATGAACATCGTGATTATCACAGACCGCAAGCTGGAAGCATTGGCCAATTATTTTTTCATGCAGCGCAGTGAAATAAAGGGAATTATTTATTCGAATGATAACGACATTATATTAAAGGAAAAAATCAGCCATCTTTTCTCCGGGAGACGGTTAAATAGCAGACGCGGCAGCATGTTGAACGCTGTTGAATTTACGTTACTGAACAGATTTTTGTCAGGTGCTTGCCTCCAGGAGATTATAAAATCAGACGGCATTGATGTTAAAAAAATTTATGTTCATAAAATACGACTTGAGAGGAAGTTAGGCACCAGTATTCATAAAATTCTCGTTTCTATTTTGTAATTTCAACCTGTTTACCTACCCACATTTAATGGTGTGGAGGATGTTCTACGCCTGAAAGAAAGGGGGCAGTCATGCCATATTTAATGAAACACTCACCAGTCGCCGCTGCGATTTCGCTGGCGTTAACGTCAGCGCTATTTACCGCACATGCAGCGGTAATAGATTTTGCTAATTTACCTGCCTCCGGAGCGGTAACGGATTTGCCTGCAGAAATACAGGCACTGATACCCGCAACGGCAAACGCGAACTTTAGCAAAAATACCGGCGATCCTAACTATGTCTACCAGTACAGCCCGGGGAATATCCCGATTTACGGAGATGGGATCACCCTCGAAGGGCCTGGGGCGGAAGCCTTTGAGCATTCCGTTACCGTTATTCAGAACTCCACGTCCGGCAGCCCGGGGGTGATATTTGGTGACGATCTGACTATTCGCACCCAGTCAAAAGTGGCTGCCAATAATGGTAAAGACGTCGACGGTATTCGTACCCACGGGATGAACACGCCGGCCAACCCGGTATTTATCATTACCGGCGACCGCACCCACATCTACGTTAATGGCCAAAGCGGTGACGGCATCAATGCTGGGTACAGCTCCTTCAGTCAGGGTTCTCTCGGCTCCGCCAATATTTATGTAGGTGACGATCTCTATATCGAAACCACGGGCAGCACCGGGCGCGGGATTAGCGCTTATGCACTGAATGATGCGTCGAAGGCAAAAAATAACGTTATCGTCGGCGATCGTGCGCATATTGTGACGCGCGGGACTTACGCTGAGGGCATTCGTACCAACCAGAGCGGCTCTTACGTCCGGCTGGGCGATGAGGCGACCATCGAAACGTACGGCACGTCGGCCTATGGCCTGTACACGGGCTCTGCGTCAAAAATTGAGCTAGGCAAAAGCGCGACGATTACCACCGACGCGGCCAGTGCCTCCGGGGTTTATTCCACCGGCTCGTCAACCATCACCCTTGATGAAGGCGCCACCATCACGACCAACGGTGCCAGTGCGCATGGCGTCTACGCTTACACCGGTGCGGTGAATCTGGGAGAGAACGTCACCATTGCGGTAAACAGCAGCGAGAAAACCAGCAGCTCCGCGCAGGCGCCGCACGGGATGTATGCCTGGTCGCGCGGCGTGATAGCGCTCGCGGGTGGTGCAACCATTACCACCGCAGGCCAGCGCGACAGCGGTAGCTATGCCCTGAACGCCAGTAACGGCGGGGTGATTGATGCGTCCGCAGGAGGCAAGTTCATCCTCAACGGCGATATCCTTTCCGCAGGCGGCGTCGCGGCCACCAGCGCGCTTCCGGCACAAAACAGTACCATTACGCTGACTATGGATGACAACTCCCTGTGGAACGGAGCGTCCTTCATTGAGAGCAACGCCGCGGGTACCGGTACTATCGCACTGACGATGAATGATGCCGTCTGGAATCTGCGCGACAGCTCCACGCTGACCAGCCTGACGCTGAATGCGGGCGGCACGATTAATTTCCAGCATGCAGAGGACGCGGCGTGGCAAACGCTGACCATCAAGGATGATTTTATCGGCAACGGCGGCAAGCTGGTCTTCAATACCGTGCTGTTTGACGACACTTCGGAAACGGACAAACTGATCGTTGAAGGCAACACCTCCGGTCATACCGGGGTGGAAGTGAACAACATTGGCGGTGCCGGCGCGCAAACCGTAGAAGGGATTGAAATTGTCAGCGTTGGCGGCAACTCTGAGGGGACGTTTGAGAAGGCCAGCCGTATCGTGGCGGGGGGCTATGACTATAACGTGGTGCAAAAAGGTAAAAACTGGTTTTTGACCAGCCTGGTCGAGCCCGTTGATCCTGTAGACCCACCGGTCGACCCCGTAGATCCACCTGTTGACCCAGTGGACCCGGTAGATCCGCCCGTTGACCCGGTGATCCCGCCGCAAGAGCCGGTTCCCCCAGCCGCACCACCGAAAGGCGAGCACCAGTATCGACCGGAATTTGGCAGCTATCTGGCAAACAGCTATGCGGCCAATACGCTGTTTATGACCCATCTGCACGATCGTCTGGGTGAAACGCAGTACACCGACATGCTTACGGGCGAGCAGAAAGTGACGAGCCTGTGGATGCGTAACGTCGGCGGTCATACGCGTTTTAACGACGGCAGCGGCCAGCTAAAAACGACCGCCAATCGCTACGTGCTGCAGCTGGGTGGCGATGTCGCCCAGTGGAGCACCGATGGCCTGGACCGTTGGCATCTTGGCCTGATGGCGGGCTACGGCAACAGCCAGAGCCGGAGCGCTTCCAGCCTGACCGGCTACCGCTCACGCGGTGAAGTAAATGGCTATAGCGTCGGTCTGTATGGTACCTGGTACGCAAACGAGGCGGATAAAAGTGGCACCTACGTTGATAGCTGGGTGCTGTATAACTGGTTCGACAATAAGGTAATGGGACAGGATCAGGCCACTGAGAGTTATCGTTCCAGCGGCGTGACCGCCTCTGTCGAAGCGGGCTATAGCGTTAAGGTGGGCGAAAGCAGCCGCAACAGCTACTGGATCCAGCCGAAAGCGCAGGCCGTTTGGATGGACGTGCAGGCTGACGATCATCGCGAGCGCAACGGCACGCGGGTGAAAGACGAGACTCAGGGCAACCTGATGACACGTCTCGGCGTGAAGGCCTACATCAGCGGACATAACGCGATTGACGACGGTAAATCACGGACCTTCCAGCCGTTTATCGAAGCGAACTGGATCCACAACACCCAGCCCAAGCGTATCCGCATGGATGACGTCAGCAATGACATGCGTGGTACGCGCAATATCGGTGAACTCAAGACCGGCGTAGAGGGGCAGATTACGCCGCAGCTTAGCGTATGGGGCAACGTGGCTCAGCAGATAGGCGATAAAGGCTACAGCGATACGCAGGGGATGTTAGGGGTGAAATACAGCTTTAAATAACAATATTTAAGCCGCTGTTTGCTCAGCGGCTTTTTTTGCTTCAGGCAATATCATCGCTGGTACTGGCCAGGATGATTTCAACCTTACTGGATTTCAGGTGAGTTTGCAGAGCCGAGCCAGGCATCTCATCGGTGAAGAGTGCCGTGGCCTGCGCCACGTTGCCAATCTCTACCGCCGCGGATGCGGTAAATTTCGTATGATCGGCCGCGAGCAGAATGTGGCGAGCGTGGGCGATCATGGTTTTCACCACGCTGGCTTCATTGACGTCAAACTCCATCATCGCGCCGTCGTGCTCAATTGCCCCCACGCTGGTCACGAGATAATCCGCCCTAAAACCAGACACAAACGCCGTTGCCGCAGGCCCGATAATCCCGCCATTGTGCGGGCGCAGCGTGCCGCCAGGCACCATCACTTCAAAACGCGGATTCTTATACAGAATATGCGCCACCCGCAGGCTGTTGGTGATAATGCGCAGGTGGTTATGGTTGAGCAGCGCCCGGGCAACGTGCTCTACGGTCGTGCCGATGGTGATGAAAATAGTCGAGCCATCGGGAATATAGTCCGCAATGGCTTCGGCAATCGCCCGCTTCTCTTCGGTAAGCGAGACTTCACGCTGCTCGAACGCCGTGTTCACCACGCTGGATGCCCTGCCCGCCCCGCCATGATGACGCGTGATCAGCCCCTGCTCGCTGAGCTTACGGATATCCCGGCGCACGGTTTGCGTGGAGACATCCAGCAGCTGCGCCAGTTCATCAATGTTCATATAGCCGCGATCGGCAATCAGCGTCAGCAGCTGATCGTGACGCGGGTTGCCGGTCAGTTCGGTAAGGCTCATGGGCTGTCCTCTGAAAACCATCACGCCCCGCATTTTATACAAAAAGTGACAAAAAAGAGCGGGTTTGATCACAGTCAGGTATACCCGCGCGTCCACCGGGCTTCGTGCATTTCAGCGCTGCGACGGCGCTGGCAAAACGCACGGCGTCTGCGGCGGGCCATTTCTGCCCCAGGCTGACCGCCAGCGCACCGTGGAACACGTCGCCCGCCCCCGTGGTATCCACCACGTTCACCTCAAAGCCGGGCTGATGACACAATGCGCCGTTTTCCAGCCAGAAGCAGCCGTCTCGCCCCTGCGTAACATACACATGTCCATTTGTGAGCGTTTGTGCTTTTCTCAGGGCATTTTCTTTTTCGTCCCGCTGCGTAAGGCGCCGCAGCCCTGGCGCGGAGAAGGCCGCGTGATCGCTTAAAGCGATCAGCTCCGCGATGTCCTGCGGGGTGACATCCGCATCAAGCAACGTCGGAACGCCCTGCTGACGGGCCAGGGTAAATGCCTGTTTTGCCCCGTCATGCCAGCGCACATCGGCTAAGACAATATCCCATTGAGAGAAGTCGATTTCTTGCAGCCAGTCTGCCGCCGCAGGGAGATCGGGGCTGGGGTAGTTGGCAATCACGCGCTCTCCGCCTGCGTCCACCAGCACCGCCGATTGTGACGATCGGGCCCCCTTAAACACGCGCGTGTAGCGGGTCTTCACCCCCAGGGATTCCAGCTCCGCGAGCAGCCGTCTGCCGGTATCGTCATCACCCACCCGGCCAATAAAATCCACTTCCGCGCCCAGTTTCGCCGCCGCCACTGCCGCCGTTGCCGCCGGGCCGCCGCCCACCTCCGTATAGTCTTTTGCGACATATTTCCCACCTTCTTTTGGTAAATCATCGAGATACCAGATGCGATCCAGCACGGTAATGCCGACACAAACGATGCGAGTCATGGTGATTCCTTCTGCGATTTCTGATGCCTTCATTTTAATTTCACCAAATGTTTAAAAAGTGACCCGTGTCAATTTTTTGACTATAAATTACAAATACGATCAAAAACAGACAACATAAACGCGCAAAAATTGACACGATGTGACAGGAGAAAGGCATGTCAGCAATCGCATTTATCGGTTTAGGGCAGATGGGCGCGCCAATGGCGAAGAATCTGTTGAAACAAGGTCACCAGCTTAACGTCTTTGACGTGAACCCGCAGGCGGTTCAGGCGCTGGCAGAGAGCGGCGCTCGGGCGGCGGCAACGCCCGCGCAGGCAGCAACGGACGCGGAATTCGTCATCACCATGCTGCCAAACGGCGACCTGGTACGCAGCGTCCTGTTCGGCGAGCACGGCGTGTGCGAAGGGTTATCCCGCGACGCACTGGTCATTGATATGTCCACCATTCACCCGCTGCAAACCGACGCGCTGATACGCGACATGGCTGAGCTTGGCTTCAGCCTGATGGACGTGCCCGTCGGGCGCACCTCAGACCATGCCATCGCCGGCACGCTGCTCCTGCTGGCAGGCGGCACGGCGCAGCAGGTTGAGCGCGCCACCCCGGTCTTAATGGCGATGGGCAATGAGCTGATTAACGCCGGCGGGCCAGGCATGGGCATCCGCGTGAAGCTTATCAATAACTACATGAGCATTGCCCTGAACGCCCTTTCCGCCGAGGCCGCCGTGCTGTGCGAAGCGCTTGGCCTCTCCTTTGACGTGGCGCTCAAGGTCATGAGCGGTACGCCTGCGGGTAAAGGCCACTTCACAACATCCTGGCCGAACAAGGTGCTGAAAGGGGATCTTTCTCCCGCCTTCATGATCGACCTTG
>OKEE01000680.1_pt1 | contig 11861 bp, 9 predicted proteins | sample 1611071 | NCBI WGS metagenome assembly OKEE01 (sample SAMN04436708, study PRJEB24849) | human gut metagenome | biome: human gut; feature: NICU; material: stool | host: Homo sapiens | place: USA: Saint Louis, MO | collected 2010-09-07 | reverse complement strand
CGCCGGCTGTGCCGGTGCCGATCTTGCAGCGCACCTGCCAGCCCGGTACACGAAAGCCACCAACCGGTCCCTCAACAACCTCAACCACACCACCAGCACCAGCGACGTCAACATTCTCCACGCCAGCAGAGCCGGGAATGGGCGGAGTGGTCGTTTCTTGGCGGTAATCGACTTGGAGCGTTAACTGGTTGTCAGAATCCGAGCGAAAGTCAAATGAGTACCTATCTGTGTCATTAGCTGGAGGCGGTGACGTGCTAACTAGGATCAAGTCGGCAATTAAAATGGCTTTTTTCCAAGTCTCTACTGGCTTCATGATTGTGAACCTTCATCCTTAGAATCGCCGTAGAGACGCCTTAAAACGAAAGATCCCGAACCGCTGTCCACTTCGAGTTCGATGACCTCAGTTCTTTCTACGCCGCTGACAATTTTCCCCTCTTCATTAAACGCAACGTATATGGGGGTATGTACTGTACCCACAACCAAATAGACATCCTCATCATCCGAATGAGGGATGCCATCATCTAGAGTCCTGACCTCGTATTTCATACCGATGTTCCACCCGCCGCCTGTGTATTGCGTCTCGATCTCGTTGATAAAGGATTGGCAGACTTTGCATTCTGGGCTGCTGACTTTTTTGAGGGTGGTGGTGTTGCCGGTGTTGATGGAGTATGCGAGGAGGTTGAGGTAGTACTCGGCGAAGTATCGCGCCCCGAACGCGTCCATGTTGGTGGCAGCACTGGGTAGTTGTGGTTCGTGTGGTTCCACCCAGTCCACGGGCCTGCCGAGCTTCCCGTTGGGTAAAATCGGGTACTCACCGGACATGGGTATGCTGTGCGCCGCTTCGTGTGACCCGCTGTTGGATTGAGGGCTTTGAGTGCTGCCACTCTGGTTGCTACCTTCCCCGTGGCTGCATGCAGCCAGAGTGAGCAAGCCAGCCAATACTGGAACCAGGAGCGTGGAGTGTCGTGATCGTCGTGTCATGTGCACCACACTACGGAACAGTACTGCTGCCCGTACAGACCCAATTCATAATTGTGGATCAAACTCTTTTTGCACCCACCTGTCGATCTGGATGCCTCTCACTGGATTCATCACGGCTCTACCTCCCGTGAGGTAACTCGTGACCAGTGCAAACGCCTCGTGCGTGGAAGCGACGGCCGTTGGCCCACTCTTCAGATCGACAGGCGGGTAAAGAGGGGAGGACAAGCATGCGGGAAGAAGAATTCCCACAATGTGGGAAGACGGCACATGCACGCGCACCCCCACACGAAACCCTTCAGTCCACAAGAAAGCGCAAGCTTGAGCCATTCCCACAAAGCACGACCCCTGTCTACCCTCGGCAATCACGGGAGCGACAATCACACGAGGCCCCGGGCATGTTCCCCCAGGTTCGAACTCGACACACACCCACAGCACAAAGGACCCGCACTGACCCCACTGGCCAACCATTCCCACAGGTCACAGGCTCACCCACCCAACGGCGCGTAGCACCCACAGCCACACAACGAACCCACCACCACGCCAAATCGAACCTCGGGGACGAAAAGAGGAAAGGCGTATCTCTCATCTCGCGCTCGAGACAAAGAGCGAGGCACTCATGCCTCCGCGAAAGGCGTTACAAGAGGGGGAGGACACCTACCCCCCATGCACGGTGACACGAGGGCCTGTCCTCACCCACGACGACACAGGGCACGAGGAGAGCGGGCATTCCCCACGCGCGGGGCTTGAACGACCGGCTCAGGCTCCAAGCTCAACGTGCAGCAGAGACATCCCCGCGCGGGGCTTGAAACTACTGCTACTTGTCGGCGCGGTCGATGACCTCGGACGTACCTGACATGTCGGTGTTCTGAGCGGAATCCTTGCTTGACGTGCTCTCAGCATTGTCAGGAGCAGTGCCGGCAGCCTCGCGCTCCTGGAGCAGCCGTTCGCCCAGAGCCAAAGCATCACGCCGATTCTCATCTTCGTGACGCTTATCCGCATCCTCTTTCAGTGCGTCAACCTGTTCGCGCGCATCGGCCTGACGACGCTTCTCCTCTTTTTCGCGCTTGGCGTCCTCGACGTTCCACGGAGTTTTTTCACCGCGAGCTTCACGTTCGTCAGCCAGATTCTCTCCACGTTTCATTGCCTGATGGAAGTTCATACGAGCCTGCTTCTCCTTACGGTGTTCAGAAATTTCTTCCGGCGACATGCTGGCTAGAGCCGCCAATTCGCCCTCGCTGAATGAGGGGTGGTATGAGGCGTCAATGGCCAGCGGAGCATCGGAAAGCTTGGGGGGATCGGGGGTCGGTTCGACCTCTCCGGTCACAGCGTGGTGTGGCCACTCCAGAGTACGAGGGACACCCAGCGTGACATAGTTCGGCGTCTCATTGAAGTGAATCAGAGAGGACTTATCGGTCGGCGGGATTGCAGGCGGATTCGCAACCCACGCACTGATCTGCAAAATGACACGCATCTGCAGGTTAATCCACAAAATGAGCGTGACCAGCGTCGTCGCAGTGGTCAACACTGCGCCCGACACGGCGCCAACAGCGGACGTTCCCAAAAAGCGCAGCACCCCGGCGGCGAGGGCAGCCAATGCGGCACCCCACATGAGGTCGCGTCGAGGTGGATGAACGAGCGCCACGATTCGAATCAGAACAATGAACACGCCGAAATCAACCGCAAAACCGACCAGCAGGCTCGCAATGTTCAATGCAATTTTACCGAAACCGGCGTCGATTCCCAGAGTCGAGAAAATCCAATCGCCAAACACTCGCAGAGCTACGGAGGAAACGGCGCTCACCAGCACTCCCACGCCCAGGCAGAGAGCGCCGACCAGGTTACGCGGCATCGACTTGTAGATGGGAACCGGGGCACTCACCAGCCCAAACATCGAACGAATCGCCATGCCCAGCGACCCCACAACCGACAGAGCGGACCACACCAAGCCGACGAAGGCAACGATCGACGTGATTGACATTGCGGTGGAGACCTGCAGATTGTCGGGGTTGACCAGCCCGCCGTTCGTGCCGTCATCGATGACGCCCGGCATCGCATTGTTGACACCGTTGATGACAGCCTCTTTGAGCTCCGCGTTATTGCCCAGCAGCGCCATGAAGATGGTCCAGCCAACGACCAGTGCTGCGGACAGCGACAGGAGCGTTGTCAGCGCCATACCGCCTGACATCAAGCCACCGGAACGCTTACTGTATCGCGCCAATGCTCGCGCCAGGCGCGTCCGGTTCCACCACTGAATCAGTGCCTTGATCTTGTCGACCAGACCCGGAGTAGCGAGGGTCTCGCGCAATCCCGGGCCGCGCAGATGCGAGGCGCGCTTGGTTTCGTCGGAATATGTGCCGGCCAGTTCGGCTGAATGATAACCGGGAGCATTCGGAGATGGCTCATCACGATAGGTCAGATCCGATTCGCGCACGGTGCCCGTGAACGTTCCGGGTACTGAGCGCGGGCTCGGCGGCGCAACGGTGGATCCCACGTTGGTAGCCGACAAATCGTGTTGAGTATCGTTCGTGCTTGCCGTCATATTCATAATCTACGGTGTTGACGCGGCGCGCGCTCGCTATGCATAGGCAGAATTTGCTCAACAGGGGACGGCCGTCTCCCCTCGTCGATCACGAAAATTGACGAGGGAGGCTGCCGCACCCGCGTTCCTACTTCGTTTCGAAATCGAAAAGGGCGAGCGAGGAATACATGCCAGTGGGGTCCACGCGGTCCAGGCGAAATCCTGGAACCATCCAAGAGGCCTCGAAATCTGCGGCGACGTCGAGAGCCAGGTCAATGGCTGGGTCATCAACATCCTGAGCCAGTGTGACGTGAGGGTGGTAGGGGAATCGAAGGGTGTAGTCAAGTGGGCCGGTGCGCACATCGTCTGCAAGGCTGCGGCACTCATCCACGCCTTGCGTCACAGTCAGGAACGCCACCTGGGACAGAGGGCGGAACGTGTCAGTACCTTTAATGGTGATGCGGAACGGCTGGCGGCGTTGCGCGACGGAGCGGAGGTGGCGAATGATTCGGGTGCGATCTTCCACCGGCACGGCAATCGGTGGCATGACGGTGATGTGGGCGGGGACACGAGAGCCGTTGACGTCACCCAGCCCGAGACGCAACTCTGTCAGTTCGCTGACCCAAGGCTCCGGAATGGCGATGACTGCTCCCATCCATTCCTGGCCGTCAAGGCGCGGAGGCAGGAACATGGATCACCGCCATTTCTGCAATGAGGTAGCTGCGTGGCGAAGCGACCAGGGTGCCGCTGCGCGACTGACCTTTTAAGAGTACATGGGATGGCGCGGCTGTGAGGTGAAGGTGGTGCGGCTGTGAGGTGAAGGTCGCAACGCAGGTAGATGCCATGACCTAGGTCACGAGCCGTCCCCGTGGTGGTGACAAACCTCTATGGCAACGTAAACTTATGACGTGGCCTGCCTGTGGGGACACGGACGGGGCACCGAGAAATGAACGTCTCTCAAGAACTTCGTTGACAACGTGGAAGGACACACAGCGATGAGTGCTCAGGTGCGCAAAACTGCCACCAAACTTGCCGATGGGCGAGACCTCTTTTATTTCGACGATTCCCCCGAATATGTATCAGGACAGCGCACTCGTCGCCTCGATGACCCGCGGCCCTTGCCGGATCGTTTCGCACCGATTGAAGGGGAGGACGGGACCGTTCATCCCGTGACCGGACCTCAGATGCGCAAAGACCCGCTGACCGGGGACTGGATCCCGATGGCGACCCACCGCATGAACCGCACATTCCTTCCGCCAGCAGACGCGAACCCGCTGGCGCCGGCACGACCGGGCGCCGAATACTCCGACGGGGAGATACCCGACACAGACTACGACGTCGTCGTCTTCGAAAACCGCTTCCCCTCCCTCATGGCAACCCCAGAACAGGCGCAGGAAATCGCAGCAGCTGACGGTGTGATCCCCGTGAACGGTCTCGACGGTGATGACCTGTACCGCAGGGCGCCAGCCGCGGGACGATGCGAAGTCATTTGCTTCACCCCGAACCTTGAAGACTCACTGGCCACCGTCTCCCATGAGCGCATGCGCACCGTGATCGAAGCGTGGGCGGACCGTACCCGCGAACTGTCAGCAATGCCCGGCATCAAACAGGTTTTCTGCTTTGAAAACCACGGCAAGGAAATTGGCGTCACACTCTCGCACCCACACGGCCAGATCTACGCCTACCCCTATCTGACGCCCCGCACCCGCCAAATGCTGACTCAGGCTCAGGCCCACCGCGAAGCGACTGGTCGCAACCTGTTCGACGATATCGTGGACACCGAGCTGCGCAGTGCACGCCGTATCCTCGATCAAAGCGAACACTGGGTGCTGTTCACCCCCGGAGCCGCGCGCTGGCCCGTCGAAGCTCACCTCGTCCCACGTCGCCACGTACGCGACATTGCGCATCTGACCGAGGAAGAACGTGAAGAACTGGCTGACCTCTACCTGCATTTGCTACAGGCAGGTAATCGCTTCTTCGTCAACCCGGACGGTTCGGCCATCGAGCTGCCGTACATCGCGGCCTGGCATCAGGCGCCAATCGGACCTGAAGGCGACGAACTGCGCCTGCACCTGGAGTTCTTCTCATTCCTGCGCGCGCCGGGCAAACTGAAGTACCTGGCTGGTTCGGAATCAGGTATGGGTGCGTGGATTTCCGACACGTCTCCCGAAAAGATCGCTGACCGTTTCAAGGAGGTGTGGTGATATGACCACCCCACACACACCCGAGCAGGCTGACTCCATGCACGAGGGCGGCTCAGCCAAGACAGAGGACCTCACGTTCAACGACCCCTTGACATTTGACGAGGGGGCCCTCGCCGCGCGCACCCTGTTCCGCGAAACATTCAACGCAGATGCGGATGGCGTGTGGCACGCACCTGGCCGTGTCAACATCATCGGTGAGCACGTGGATTACAACGGTGGCATCTGTCTGCCGATCGCGCTGCCACACCGTGCATTTATCGCTGCCACACCGCGATCTGACCGCCACGTACGCCTCGTGTCTCCGCAGACGCGCGACCATATCGACGAGTTCGACCTCGACACCGTTGACCGGCGCGGGACTGACGGCGAAGTATCCGGCTGGGCTGCGTACCTTGTGGGCGTGGCATGGGCCCTGGAGCAGGCCGGCTTTGGGCCGCTGCGCGGCTTCGATGCGGCGCTGCATTCCTGTGTGCCTCTGGGTGCAGGACTGTCGTCTTCTGCCGCTTTGGAATGCGCGATGGCCGTGGCGATCAACGACATGGAAGACCTCAACCTGCTCGGTGGTGACGATGATGATGCGGGCCGCGCACTCCTGGTGGATGCCGCACGGCGCGCTGAAAACGACATTGCGGGCGCCAATACAGGTGGGCTGGATCAGTCTGCATCGATGCGCTGCACGAAGGGACACGCACTGGAGCTTGACTGCCGCGATATGTCCGTGCGGTCGATCCCATTTGACCTGGCTCACGACCACCTGGCACTCCTGGTGATCGACACGCGCGCCGAGCATTCGCATGTAACCGGCGAATACGCCCAGCGCCGACAGGCCTGCGAAGAGGCCGCAGGCATCCTCGGTGTCGATCTGCTGGCCGACATCGACGATGAACAAGCGGCATTGGATCAGCTGCCTGACGAGGTGATGCGCGCTCGCGTGCGTCACGTTCTGACGGAGATTGATCGCACACGCACGTTCATTGACGAGCTGGTTTCCGGCTCGCTGGTCGGGGAGCGGCTGGATCGCTGCGCCGCGCTCTTGGACGCGTCCCATGACTCGCTGCGTGATGACTATGAGGTGACCTGTCCGGAACTGGATGTGGCCGTCGATGCGGCGCGAGCCAGTGGAGCACATGGCGCACGCATGACAGGTGGCGGTTTCGGCGGCTCGGCGATCGCCCTCGTCGATGAGTCTGCTGCGCGAGACGTGGCCCGGGCTGTCGCTGATGCCTTTGCTGAGCACGGCTTCGAAGCGCCGCAGTTCCTGATCGCTACGCCTGAAGAACCTGCAGGAAAAGTCGCTGAGTAACGTGGCGCGTCACAGGGGTCGTCAATACCTCGATCAGTGGCTGAAATACCGCGGCGGCCCTTGTGGTGGCGAATCGTCGACAGATGTGACATTCGACCAGCCGTGGCAGCTGAAAACTCCCACAATGGCACAATCAGATCTATGAGTGATGAAACCCCATGGCTGATTGTGGGGCTGGGAAATCCCGGCGCCCAGTATTCGCGCACCCGTCACAATGTCGGTCACATGGTGATCGATGCTCTGGCGGGACGATGCAGTGCGACCTTGACCGCACACAAGAGCGGGACGCACATGGCGAGTATCCGTCTGGGCATCAGACCAGGGGGCGCGCCAGGACCGCAAGTTCTCGTGGCCACATCCGATTCATACATGAATACGTCGGGTCGCTCGATCAGTGCGTTGGCTCGCTTCGCACACATAGCGCCCGACTGTATCCTCGTCATTCACGATGACCTCGACCTGCCCGAACACGACCTGCGTCTGAAATTTGACGGGGGAGAAGGCGGCCACAATGGCCTGAAATCGCTCAGTCAGTGTCTGGGGACGCGGGCTTACCACCGGTTGCGTGTCGGAATCGGCAGGCCTCCGGGCAGGCAGGACCCTGCAGACTACGTTTTGGCACAGCTTTCAGCGCGCGACCGCACTGAGTGGGACGTGACAGTGGAAAAGGCCGCTGACGTGATTGAAGACGTGGCACTAAACGGTTTCCCGGAGGCCCAACAGCGCCTGCATTCGCATAGCTCGCCGCAGTAAAATCCTTTGTGTTTGCGCCATCGCAGTGATTCCGCCCGCCCACTGAGCGCCCTCGCCACATGTACCCATCCCAGTGAAACATGAGGAAGATGTCATGAAATTGAACGGCTTGATGGACCTGATCGGAGCCGACCAGGCAGTTCAACAATTCGCCACTTCACTGTCACGGTCCCTAAGCGGCACCATCGTCGCCCCGCAAGGCATTCGACCCGGCATGTACGCCCTTGCATCGCGCGAAAGGCTCATTGACGAGGCGGACCCGTCCACCGTTGGACCTCTGATCATCATCACGGCATCGGGGCGAGAAGCCGAAAGGCTGACTGACGCATTGTCTGCATGGGTGCCGAATGTGGGCATGTTCCCCTCGTGGGAAACCCTGCCGCATGAGCGACTGTCACCCCAGGTGGACACGATGGCCCAACGTATCGCCATCTTGCGCCGGCTGACACACCCGGATCCAACCGACCCGGCGACCGCGCCACTGTCCATTGTTGTCATGCCGGTTCGCGCATTCCTCCAACCTGTCATCCACGGGCTGGCCGACCTGGAGCCGGTGCGCGTCAAAGTAGGGGACATGGTGGATCTGCCCAGCATGGTTGACCGTCTGACACAACTGGGATACGAACGCGTGGATATGGTGGAGGCACGCGGACAGGTCAGCGTCCGAGGCGGCATCCTCGACGTTTTTCCACCTCAGGAAGCACACCCTTTACGCGTCGAACTGTGGGGCGATGAGGTTGACGAGATTCGCTGGTTCTCCATGGCTGACCAGCGCACCCTCGGCGCAGCTACCGACGGCCTGTGGGCGGTGGCCTGTCGAGAACTCTTGCTAACCGACGAGGTCCGTGAAAAGGCACGCCATGCTGCTGACACCCTGCCGGGCGCGGCGCAGATTCTGGAACTGGCCAGTGAAGGGATCTACAGCGCCGGCCTGGAGTCTCTGGCCCCTGCTTTGGTGGAGCGCATGGACACCGTCCTTGACATCGCTTCCGAGAGCAGCGTACTCATCATGGATGAGCCGGAGCGGGTGCGTGCCCGCGCAGCCGACCTTGCGTCAACCACCGAGGAATTCCTCCAGGCAGCATGGACCGCAGCGGCCGATGGCGGCACTGTTCCACTGGAAGCGCGCGACGCTTCGTTCCGTGACCTGGACGAAGTGTGGCAGGCTTCCGGACTTGCGCGGTGGGAGGTCTCCTCACTGGCGCCGGCAGAACTGGCCGATGCGTTGATCGCTGTCGAGGAAGACCGAGGTGTGGATACGGACGACGAGCCGGGTGCTTTGCAGGCCCACGAGGCGCACGCCGTGGTGGTCTCACCGACACTGATGGCAGTCGGTGCTCGAGAAGTACGCCCATATCGCGGTGACTTTGATCGAGCGTGCGCCGATTTGGCTGAGCTGTCACACGCCGGGTGGAACATGGTGGTGACCACTCAAGGCCCTGGGCCCGGGCGACGAATCGCCTCGATACTGAACGATGCGCACGTGCCGGCGCGAGTGGTAGAGGAGTTGACGCGCGCGCCTGAAGAAAGTGTCGTGCACGTGACGACCGCGCAAGCCGGCGCCGGGTTTGTAATGGCCGATCAGCACCTGGCAGTCCTTACTGAACAGGACCTGACTGGTCGCGTGGGAGCGACCACTCGCGATATGAGGAAGATGCCGTCGCGGCGCAGGAAGGGCGTCGATCCGCTGACACTGCACGCCGGCGACCTGGTTGTTCACGAACAGCACGGGATCGGACGCTTCCTCGAACTGGTCTCACGCACTGTCGGCAGGGGAGCGTCCGCCGTCACGCGCGACTACCTTGTCATTGAGTACGCTCCCTCGCGCAGGGGACAACCTGGGGACCGTCTGTTCGTGCCGACGAACTCGCTGGATCAGGTCTCCAAATACACGGGATCGGATCAGCCGACACTGACCCGGATGGGTGGGGCTGACTGGGCGAAGACCAAAGCCAAAGCTCGTAAAGCCGTCAAGGAAATCGCCGCTGAGCTGATCCGCCTGTACGCCGCGCGCCAGGCAACAAAAGGGCACGCGTTCAGCGCTGACACCCCCTGGCAGCGCGAACTTGAAGATGCGTTCCCATATGTGGAAACCCCTGATCAGCTCGTGACAATCGATGAAGTCAAAGCTGATATGGAAAAGTCCATGCCGATGGACCGGCTCCTGACAGGAGACGTGGGATACGGCAAAACCGAGATCGCTGTGCGCGCGGCGTTCAAAGCCATCCAGGACGGCAAGCAGGTTGCTGTGCTGGTTCCCACCACCTTGCTGGTCCAGCAGCACTATGACACCTTCAGCGCTCGCTATGCCGGTTTCCCCGTCACAATTGGGACACTGTCACGTTTTTCCACGCCGAAAGAAGCTGAAGAGGTCAAGGAGGCACTTGCGTCCGGTGGTATTGACCTGGTGATCGGCACACACGCCCTGCTGACGGGCACGGTCCGCTTCAAGGACCTAGGTCTAGTCGTCATTGACGAGGAGCAGCGTTTCGGTGTCGAGCATAAGGAGACACTCAAAGCGCTGCGCACTGATGTGGACGTGCTGTCCATGTCAGCAACACCTATCCCTCGAACACTGGAAATGGCGATTTCCGGTATCCGTGAAATGTCGATCCTGCAGACACCGCCAGAAGAGCGTCAGCCGGTTCTGACATTTGTGGGCGCATACACGGATGCGCAGGTTATCGCTGCAGTCCGGCGCGAGCTGTTGCGTGACGGGCAGGTGTTCTACGTCCATAACCGTGTCGAATCCATCAACACGGTGGCTGCTCACCTCAGCGAACTGGTACCCGAAGCGCGCATCCGTGTCGCTCACGGCAAACTGTCCGAACACGAACTTGAACGCGTCATCGTTGATTTCTGGAACCACGACTTCGACGTGCTGGTGTGCACGACAATCGTGGAAACCGGCCTGGATATTTCCAATGCGAACACACTGATTGTGGACAGGGCGGACGCGTTCGGACTCTCACAGTTGCACCAGCTGCGTGGCCGAGTGGGACGAGGGCGCGAACGCGCTTACGCTTACTTCTTTTACCCAGCTGACCGCACTCTTACCGAAACGGCCCATGAACGGTTGCGGACAATCGCCCAGTTCACGGATCTGGGCGCCGGGCTGCACGTTGCGCAAAAAGACCTCGAAATCCGCGGTGCCGGCAACCTGCTGGGTGGCGCGCAATCAGGTCATATCGAGGGCGTGGGGTTCGATCTGTACGTGCGTATGGTGGCTGGCGCAGTGGCAACATTTAAAGGGGAGCGCCCCGCCGAACAGGTGGACGTGCGAGTGGATCTGGCCGTGGATGCGCATATTCCTGCCGAATATGTGACGAGCGAGCGCCTGCGGCTCGAGGTATACGCCAGGATTGCAGGCGTGAGCACGCCTGAACAGGAAAGCGATGTGCGCGATGAGCTGGCCGACCGATACGGCCCAATTCCTCCTCAGGTGGATTTGCTGTTCGACATTGCGCGACTGCGTGAGCGCCTGCGCCAGGTCGGTGTCGAAGAGGTCGCCACTCAGGGACGGTACATCAAGTTCGCACCCGTCGAACTTGCTGATTCACAGATGATGCGCCTGAAGCGGCTGCACCCTGGCGCAGTCATTAAGACTGCGGTGCGTCAGATCCTGGTTCCCATCCCAATGACCGCCCACATCGGTGGGCAGCCCTTGGCAGACAGCGCCCTCATCGAGTGGACGCTGAATGTCGTTGACACGATCATCGTGCCTTTCGCCGCCTCATCAGAAGGCGGCGCCCCCGGCGTTAAAGACCGGTAATCACTCCCCGCGAACATAGAAGCCCGACACCTTGAAACGCCGAGTGGTCGCGTGCATGCGACCACTCGGCGCAAGTACCTGGGTGAGTCGTCCTCGTTCATGAGCGAGGGGAGCGGGACTTCTCACCCCCTGGTGCGGCACATCGGTCAACGTGACGTAGAATAGACACGCACAAGACCTAAGGAGGATCTCGGTGGCACAAAAACGGGGAATAGCTGGCTTCGTTGCAACTCTTGCCGGGCTGGCACTCGTCACTACGGGATGTTCAGCTCACCCAGGTGCGGCGGCGCGAATCGGAGACCACAACATCAGCGAAGAAACCGTCACGGA
>OKEE01000678.1_pt1 | contig 11877 bp, 4 predicted proteins | sample 1611071 | NCBI WGS metagenome assembly OKEE01 (sample SAMN04436708, study PRJEB24849) | human gut metagenome | biome: human gut; feature: NICU; material: stool | host: Homo sapiens | place: USA: Saint Louis, MO | collected 2010-09-07 | reverse complement strand
GGGACGCCCCCTTCTTCTGCGGTTCATGTGCGGTGATTCGCCGTAAGCCGCTGGATGAAATTGGCGGCATTGCTGTCGAAACGGTAACTGAAGATGCGCATACTTCTCTGCGTTTGCACCGTCGTGGCTATACCTCCGCGTATATGCGTATTCCGCAGGCGGCGGGGCTGGCGACCGAAAGTCTGTCGGCGCATATCGGTCAGCGTATTCGCTGGGCGCGCGGGATGGTACAAATCTTCCGTCTCGATAACCCGCTCACCGGTAAAGGGCTGAAGTTTGCTCAGCGGCTGTGCTATGTCAACGCCATGTTCCACTTCTTGTCGGGCATTCCACGACTGATCTTCCTGACTGCGCCGCTGGCGTTCCTGCTGCTGCATGCCTACATCATCTATGCGCCAGCGTTGATGATTGCCCTGTTCGTGCTGCCGCATATGATTCATGCCAGCCTGACCAACTCGAAGATCCAGGTCAAATATCGCCACTCTTTCTGGAGTGAAATCTACGAAACGGTGCTGGCGTGGTATATCGCACCACCGACGCTGGTGGCGCTGATTAACCCGCACAAAGGCAAATTTAACGTCACCGCCAAAGGTGGACTGGTGGAAGAAGAGTACGTCGACTGGGTGATCTCGCGGCCCTACATCTTCCTTGTTCTGCTCAACCTGGTGGGCGTTGCGGTAGGCATCTGGCGCTACTTCTATGGCCCGCCAACCGAGATGCTCACCGTGGTCGTCAGTATGGTGTGGGTATTCTACAACCTGATTGTTCTTGGCGGCGCAGTTGCGGTATCGGTAGAAAGCAAACAGGTACGCCGATCGCACCGCGTGGAGATGACGATGCCCGCGGCAATTGCCCGCGAAGATGGTCACCTCTTCTCGTGTACCGTTCAGGATTTCTCCGACGGTGGTTTGGGGATCAAGATCAACGGTCAGGCGCAGATTCTGGAAGGGCAGAAAGTGAATCTGTTGCTTAAACGCGGTCAGCAGGAATACGTCTTCCCGACCCAGGTGGCGCGCGTGATGGGTAATGAAGTTGGGCTGAAATTAATGCCGCTCACCACCCAGCAACATATCGATTTTGTGCAGTGTACGTTTGCCCGTGCGGATACATGGGCGCTCTGGCAGGACAGCTATCCGGAAGATAAGCCGCTGGAAAGTCTGCTGGATATTCTGAAGCTCGGCTTCCGTGGCTACCGCCATCTGGCGGAGTTTGCGCCTTCTTCGGTGAAGGGCATATTCCGTGTGCTGACTTCTCTGGTTTCCTGGGTTGTATCGTTTATTCCTCGCCGCCCGGAGCGGAGCGAAACGGCACAACCATCGGATCAGGCTTTGGCTCAACAATGATGATAACGCGATGAAAAGAAAACTATTCTGGATTTGTGCAGTGGCTATGGGGATGAGTGCGTTCCCCTCTTTCATGACGCAGGCGACGCCAGCAACGCAACCACTGATCAATGCTGAGCCAGCTGTAGCCGCCCAGACGGAACAAAATCCGCAGGTGGGGCAAGTGATGCCGGGCGTGCAGGGCGCTGATGCCCCCATCGTGGCGCAGAACGGTCCTTCGCGTGATGTGAAGCTGACCTTTGCGCAAATTGCGCCGCCGCCGGGCAGCATGGTGCTACGTGGCATTAACCCGAACGGCAGCATTGAGTTTGGTATGCGCAGCGATGAAGTGGTGACGAAGGCGATGCTCAATCTCGAATACACGCCATCGCCATCGTTACTGCCTGTCCAGTCGCAGTTAAAGGTTTATCTCAATGATGAACTGATGGGCGTGCTGCCAGTGACCAAAGAACAGTTGGGTAAAAAAACGCTGGCGCAAATGCCCATTAACCCACTGTTTATTACCGACTTCAACCGTGTGCGGCTGGAGTTTGTCGGCCATTATCAGGACGTGTGCGAAAACCCGGCCAGCACCACGCTTTGGCTGGATGTTGGGCGGAGCAGTGGACTGGATTTGACCTATCAGACCCTGAATGTGAAGAATGACCTGTCACACTTCCCAGTACCATTCTTTGACCCGCGTGATAACCGCACCAACACCTTGCCGATGGTCTTTGCGGGTGCGCCAGATACTGGATTGCAACAAGCATCAGCTATTGTCGCCTCGTGGTTTGGTTCGCGTTCTGGCTGGCGTGGGCAGAATTTCCCGGTGCTCTATAACCAACTGCCGGATCGCAATGCCATTGTTTTTGCCACTAATGACAAACGGCCGGACTTCCTGCGCGATCATCCGGCGGTAAAAGCCCCGGTGATTGAAATGATCAACCATCCGCAGAATCCTTACGTCAAACTGCTGGTGGTCTTTGGTCGTGACGACAAAGACCTGTTGCAGGCAGCGAAAGGTATCGCTCAGGGTAACATTCTGTTCCGTGGTGAAAGCGTGGTAGTGAATGAAGTGAAACCGCTGCTACCGCGTAAGCCGTACGATGCGCCGAACTGGGTGCGTACCGATCGTCCGGTCACCTTTGGTGAACTGAAAACCTATGAAGAACAGTTACAATCCAGCGGTCTTGAGCCAGCAGCGATTAACGTTTCGCTAAACCTGCCGCCGGATCTCTACCTGATGCGCAGTACCGGCATTGATATGGATATTAATTACCGCTACACCATGCCGCCGGTGAAAGACAGTTCGCGGATGGATATCAGCCTGAATAACCAGTTCCTGCAATCCTTCAACCTGAGCAGCAAACAGGAGGCGAACCGCCTGCTGCTGCGGATTCCGGTATTACAAGGTTTGCTGGATGGCAAAACGGATGTCTCTATTCCGGCGCTGAAACTGGGCGCGACCAACCAGTTGCGGTTCGACTTTGAGTATATGAACCCGATGCCGGGCGGTTCGGTGGATAACTGTATTACCTTCCAGCCGGTGCAGAATCATGTGGTGATTGGTGACGACTCCACCATCGACTTCTCGAAGTATTACCACTTCATCCCGATGCCGGATCTACGCGCCTTTGCTAACGCGGGCTTCCCGTTCAGCCGGATGGCGGATCTGTCGCAAACCATCACCGTGATGCCGAAAGCGCCTAACGAAGCACAGATGGAAACCTTGCTGAATACCGTTGGCTTTATCGGTGCGCAGACGGGCTTCCCGGCGATTAACCTGACGGTGACCGATGATGGCAGCACCATTCAGGGCAAAGATGCCGACATCATGATCGTCGGTGGTATCCCGGACAAACTGAAAGACGACAAGCAGATCGACCTGTTGGTGCAGGCGACCGAAAGCTGGGTGAAAACGCCGATGCGCCAGACCCCGTTCCCCGGCATTGTACCGGACGAGAGCGATCGCGCGGCAGAAACTCAGTCAACGCTGACCTCTTCCGGTGCGATGGCAGCGGTGATTGGCTTCCAGTCGCCGTATAACGACCAGCGTAGCGTGATTGCGCTGCTGGCAGATAGCCCACGCGGTTATGAAATGCTTAACGATGCGGTGAACGATAGCGGCAAACGCGCCACCATGTTCGGTTCGGTCGCGGTGATCCGCGAGTCCGGTATCAATAGCCTGCGTGTTGGCGACGTCTATTACGTTGGCCATCTGCCGTGGTTCGAACGCTTATGGTATGCGCTGGCAAACCATCCGATTCTGCTGGCGGTGCTGGCGGCAATCAGCGTCGTGCTGCTGGCCTGGGTACTATGGCGTCTGCTGCGTATTATCAGCCGTCGTCGTCTTAACCCGGATAACGAGTAATTGAAGATGAATGTGTTGCGTAGTGGACTCGTGACGATGCTGCTGCTGGCTGCCTTTAGTGTTCAGGCAGCCTGCAACTGGCCTGCCTGGGAGCAGTTCAAAAAGGATTACATCAGTCAGGAAGGGCGCGTCATCGACCCCAGCGACGCGCGCAAAATCACCACCTCCGAAGGGCAAAGTTACGGCATGTTCTTTGCCCTGGCGGCTAACGACCGTGCAGCTTTCGATAATATTCTCGACTGGACGCAGAACAATCTCGCTCAGGGTTCTTTAAAAGAACATTTGCCCGCCTGGCTGTGGGGCAAGAAAGAGAACAGTAAGTGGGAAGTGCTGGACAGCAATTCGGCCTCCGATGGTGATGTCTGGATGGCCTGGTCGTTGCTGGAGGCGGGGCGTTTGTGGAAAGAGCAGCGTTATACCGACATCGGCAGCGCGTTGTTAAAACGTATTGCGCGGGAGGAAGTGGTGACGGTGCCTGGGCTGGGTTCCATGTTGTTGCCGGGCAAAGTGGGATTTGCAGAGGATAACAGCTGGCGTTTTAACCCCAGCTACCTGCCGCCGACGCTGGCGCAGTATTTCACCCGCTTTGGCGCGCCGTGGACCACGCTGCGCGAAACCAATCAACGTTTATTGCTGGAAACCGCCCCGAAAGGCTTTTCGCCAGACTGGGTGCGCTATGAGAAAGACAAAGGCTGGCAGCTAAAAGCCGAAAAAACATTGATCAGCAGCTACGACGCGATCCGCGTTTACATGTGGGTAGGCATGATGCCTGACAGCGATCCGCAAAAAGCGCGGATGCTCAACCGGTTTAAACCGATGGCGACATTCACCGAGAAAAACGGTTATCCGCCGGAAAAAGTGGATGTGGCTACGGGGAAAGCACAGGGTAAAGGACCGGTCGGTTTTTCTGCCGCCATGCTGCCCTTTTTACAAAACCGCGATGCACAGGCCGTTCAGCGCCAGCGCGTGGCCGATAACTTTCCCGGCAGCGATGCCTATTACAACTATGTGCTGACCCTGTTTGGACAAGGCTGGGATCAACACCGTTTCCGCTTCTCGACAAAAGGTGAGTTATTACCTGACTGGGGCCAGGAATGCGCAAATTCACACTAAACATATTCACGCTTTCCCTCGGTCTGGCCGTCATGCCGATGGTCGAGGCAGCACCAACCGCTCAGCAACAGTTGCTGGAGCAAGTTCGGTTAGGCGAAGCGACCCATCGTGAAGACCTGGTGCAACAGTCGTTGTATCGTCTGGAACTTATTGATCCGAATAACCCGGACGTCGTTGCCGCTCGTTTCCGTTCTCTGTTACGTCAGGGCGATATTGATGGCGCGCAAAAACAGCTCGATCGGCTGTCGCAGTTAGCGCCGAGTTCAAATGCGTATAAATCGTCGCGGACCACAATGTTGCTTTCCACGCCGGATGGTCGTCAGGCACTGCAACAGGCAAGATTGCAGGCGACTACTGGTCATGCAGAAGAAGCTGTGGCGAGTTACAACAAACTGTTCAACGGTGCGCCGCCGGAAGGTGACATTGCCGTCGAGTATTGGAGTACGGTGGCGAAAATTCCGGCTCGCCGTGGCGAAGCGATTAATCAGCTAAAACGCATTAATGCGGATACGCCGGGCAACACGGGCCTGCAAAACAATCTGGCGCTATTGCTGTTTAGTAGCGATCGCCGTGACGAAGGTTTTGCCGTCCTGGAACAGATGGCGAAATCAAACGCCGGGCGCGAAGGGGCCTCTAAAATCTGGTACGGGCAGATTAAAGACATGCCCGTCAGCGATGCCAGTGTGTCGGCGCTGAAAAAATATCTCTCGATCTTTAGTGATGGCGATAGCGTAGCTGCGGCGCAATCGCAACTGGCAGAACAGCAAAAACAGCTGGCCGACCCTGCTTTCCGCGCTCGTGCGCAAGGTTTAGCGGCGGTGGACTCTGGTATGGCGGGTAAAGCCATTCCCGAACTACAACAGGCGGTGCGGGCAAACCCGAAAGACAGTGAGGCTCTGGGGGCGCTGGGCCAGGCGTATTCTCAGAAAGGCGATCGCGCCAATGCGGTGGCGAATCTGGAAAAAGCCCTCGCACTGGACCCGCACAGCAGCAACAACGACAAATGGAACAGTCTCCTGAAAGTAAACCGCTACTGGCTGGCAATCCAGCAGGGCGATGCTGCGCTGAAAGCCAATAATCCTGACCGGGCAGAACGCCTGTTCCAGCAGGCGCGTAATGTCGATAACACCGACAGCTATGCAGTGCTGGGGCTGGGCGATGTGGCGATGGCACGCAAAGATTACCCCGCCGCTGAACGCTATTATCAGCAGACCCTGCGTATGGACAGCGGCAACACTAACGCCGTGCGCGGGCTGGCAAATATTTACCGCCAGCAATCGCCAGAAAAAGCTGAAGCGTTTATCGCCTCGCTCTCTGCCAGTCAGCGGCGTAGCATTGATGATATCGAACGCAGCCTACAAAACGACCGTCTGGCACAGCAGGCAGAGGCACTGGAAAACCAGGGCAAATGGGGGCAGGCGGCAGCACTTCAGCGGCAACGACTGGCGCTGGATCCCGGCAGCGTATGGATTACTTACCGACTTTCGCAGGATCTCTGGCAGGCCGGACAACGCAGCCAGGCTGATACATTAATGCGCAATCTGGCACAGCAGAAGCCGAACGACCCGGAGCAGGTTTACGCTTACGGGCTGTATCTCTCTGGTCATGACCAGGACAGAGCGGCGCTGGCGCATATCAACAGCCTGCCGCGCGCGCAGTGGAACAGCAATATTCAGGAACTGGTTAATCGACTGCAAAGCGATCAGGTGTTGGAAACCGCTAATCGCCTGCGAGAAAGCGGCAAAGAAGCTGAAGCGGAAGCGATGCTGCGCCAGCAACCACCTTCCACGCGCATAGACCTCACGCTGGCTGACTGGGCGCAACAACGACGTGATTACACTGCCGCTCGCGCTGCATATCAGAATGTCCTGACGCGGGAGCCAACTAACGCCGATGCCATTCTTGGTCTGACGGAAGTGGATATTGCTGCCGGTGACAAAGCGGCGGCACGTAGCCAGCTGGCGAAGCTGCCTGCCACCAATAACGCCTCGCTGAACACTCAGCGGCGCGTGGCGCTGGCACAGGCGCAGCTTGGCGATACCGCAGCGGCGCAGCAGACGTTTAATAAGTTGATCCCGCAGGCAAAATCTCAGCCACCGTCGATGGAAAGCGCGATGGTGCTGCGCGACGGTGCGAAGTTTGAAGCACAGGCGGGCGATCCAAAGCAGGCGCTGGAAACCTACAAAGACGCCATGGTCGCATCCGGTGTGACTACGACGCGCCCGCAGGATAACGACACCTTTACCCGACTGACCCGTAACGACGAGAAAGATGACTGGCTGAAGCGCGGCGTGCGCAGCGATGCGGCGGACCTCTATCGCCAGCAGGATCTTAACGTCACCCTTGAGCATGATTACTGGGGTTCGAGCGGCACCGGTGGTTATTCCGATCTGAAAGCGCACACCACTATGTTGCAGGTGGACGCGCCGTATTCTGACGGGCGGATGTTCTTTCGCAGTGATTTCGTCAATATGAACGTCGGCAGTTTCTCCACTAATGCCGATGGTAAATGGGATGACAACTGGGGCACCTGTACATTACAGGATTGTAGCGGCAACCGCAGCCAGTCGGATTCCGGTGCCAGCGTGGCGGTCGGCTGGCGAAATGACGTCTGGAGCTGGGATATCGGTACCACGCCGATGGGCTTCAACGTGGTGGATGTGGTTGGCGGCATCAGTTACAGCGATGATATCGGGCCGCTGGGTTACACCGTTAACGCCCACCGTCGGCCCATCTCCAGTTCTTTGCTGGCCTTTGGTGGGCAAAAAGACTCTCCGAGCAATACCGGGAAAAAATGGGGCGGCGTGCGTGCCGACGGCGTGGGGCTAAGCCTGAGCTACGATAAAGGTGAAGCAAACGGCGTCTGGGCATCGCTTAGCGGTGACCAGTTAACCGGTAAAAATGTCGAAGATAACTGGCGCGTGCGCTGGATGACGGGCTATTACTATAAGATCATCAACCAGAATAATCGCCGTGTGACCATTGGTCTTAACAATATGATCTGGCATTACGACAAAGACCTGAGTGGCTACTCACTTGGTCAGGGCGGTTACTACAGCCCGCAGGAATACCTGTCGTTTGCCATACCGGTGATGTGGCGGGAGCGGACGGAAAACTGGTCGTGGGAGCTGGGGGCGGCTGGCTCGTGGTCGCATTCACGCACCAAAACCATGCCGCGTTATCCGCTGATGAATCTGATCCCGACCGACTGGCAGGAAGAAGCTGCGCGGCAATCCAACGATGGCGGCAGCAGTCAGGGCTTTGGTTACACGGCGCGGGCGTTACTTGAACGACGTGTTACTTCTAACTGGTTTGTCGGTACGGCAATTGATATCCAGCAAGCGAAGGATTACGCGCCCAGCCATTTCCTGCTCTACGTACGTTATTCCGCCGCCGGATGGCAGGGTGACATGGATTTACCGCCGCAGCCGCTGATACCTTACGCCGACTGGTAAGTTTTCAGATAGCGCCTCTCTTAATGCCGCTGCGATCGGGTATACTCGGGCGGCAATCTGGGATTTCCGGGGGGAGACAATTTGTGCGTAAGTCGCTCGTTAACAATCAAGCAGATGGCAATGGTGGCAGCCGTTGTCCTGGTGTTCGTTTTTATTTTTTGCACCGTTTTGCTGTTCCATCTGGTCCAGCAGAATCGCTATAACACGGCTACGCAACTGGAAAGCATTGCTCGCTCTGTCCGCGAACCCTTATCTTCTGCCATTTTGAAAGGCGATATTCCCGAAGCGGAAGCTATTCTTGCCAGCATTAAACCGGCAGGCGTGGTCAGCCGTGCCGATGTGGGGCTGCCTAACCAGTTCCAGGCGCTGCGTAAAAGTTTTATTCCAGAGCGTCCGGTGCCGGTAATGGTTACTCGCCTGTTTGAGCTACCGGTGCAAATCTCGCTGGGCGTTTACTCGCTCGAACGTCCGGCAAATCCGCAGCCAATTGCCTATCTGGTGCTACAGGCGGATTCCTTCCGTATGTATAAGTTCGTGATGAGCACCCTCTCAACGTTAGTGACCATTTACTTACTTTTGTCGTTAATATTGACGGTGGCGATTAGCTGGTGCATTAACCGCCTGATTTTACATCCGTTACGCAATATTGCTCGCGAACTTAACGCCATCCCAGCCCAGGAGCTTGTTGGTCACCAACTGGCATTACCACGTCTGCATCAGGACGATGAAATCGGTATGCTGGTGCGCAGTTACAACCTCAACCAGCAATTGCTGCAGCGCCATTATGAAGAACAGAACGAAAATGCGATGCGCTTCCCGGTGTCGGATTTGCCGAACAAAGCCTTGCTGATGGAGATGCTGGAGCAGGTTGTCGCGCGTAAACAAACCACCGCGCTGATGATTATCACCTGTGAAACCCTGCGTGATACTGCGGGCGTGCTGAAAGAGGCGCAACGAGAAATTCTGCTGCTGACGCTGGTGGAAAAACTCAAATCGGTACTGTCGCCACGTATGATCCTCGCGCAGATTAGCGGTTATGACTTTGCTGTCATTGCCAACGGGGTACAGGAACCGTGGCACGCAATCACTTTGGGTCAGCAAGTGCTCACTATCATGAGCGAGCGCCTGCCGATTGAACGTATTCAACTCCGTCCGCACTGTAGCATTGGCGTGGCGATGTTCTACGGCGATCTCACCGCCGAACAGCTTTACAGTCGCGCTATTTCTGCGGCATTTACCGCTCGCCATAAAGGCAAGAATCAGATTCAGTTCTTTGATCCGCAGCAGATGGAAGCCGCCCAACAGCGGTTGACGGAAGAGAGCGATATCCTTAATGCACTGGAAAATCATCAGTTTGCGATTTGGTTACAGCCACAGGTCGAGATGACCAGCGGTAAACTGGTCAGTGCGGAAGTGTTACTGCGTATCCAGCAACCGGATGGCAGTTGGGATCTGCCGGATGGCTTAATCGATCGCATTGAGTGCTGTGGGCTGATGGTTACCGTCGGTCACTGGGTGCTGGAAGAGTCCTGTCGACTGCTGGCTGCCTGGCAAGAGCGCGGCATTATGTTGCCCTTGTCGGTAAACCTCTCAGCGCTGCAACTGATGCACCCGAATATGGTAGCGGATATGCTGGAACTGTTAACCCGCTATCGCATTCAGCCGGGAACACTGATTCTGGAAGTGACAGAAAGCCGACGTATTGACGACCCTCATGCAGCGGTGGCAATCCTCCGCCCGTTGCGTAATGCCGGCGTTCGGGTGGCGCTGGATGATTTCGGCATGGGCTACGCAGGGCTGCGTCAGCTGCAGCATATGAAATCGTTGCCAATCGACGTGTTAAAAATCGACAAAATGTTTGTTGAAGGCTTGCCGGAAGATAGCAGCATGATTGCTGCAATTATCATGTTGGCGCAAAGCCTGAACTTACAAATGATTGCCGAAGGCGTGGAGACTGAAGCACAACGCGACTGGCTGGCAAAAGCGGGCGTTGGTATTGCCCAGGGCTTCCTTTTTGCTCGCCCACTCCCTATTGAAATCTTCGAAGAGAGTTACCTGGAAGAAAAGTAGCTACCCCAAACTGATTACAAAACTTTAAAAAGTGCTGGTTTGTGCGAGCCAGCTCAAATTTTTTAACCTTTTTGTTTCAATTATGATCCAGGTACATTTCTGTGATGTTGTCTGGGTGTTATTTTAAGGCCGCAGGTACCCCATAACCTTACAAGACCTGTGGTTTTACTAAAGGACACCCTATGAAAACCTCTCTGTTTAAAAGCCTTTACTTTCAGGTCCTGACAGCGATAGCCATTGGTATTCTCCTTGGCCATTTCTACCCTGAAATAGGCGAGCAAATGAAACCGCTTGGCGACGCGTTCGTTAAGCTCATTAAGATGATCATCGCTCCTGTCATCTTTTGTACCGTCGTAACGGGCATTGCGGGCATGGAAAGCATGAAGGCGGTCGGTCGTACCGGCGCAGTCGCACTGCTTTACTTTGAAATTGTCAGTACCATCGCGCTGATTATTGGTCTTATCATCGTTAACGTCGTGCAGCCTGGTGCCGGAATGAACGTCGATCCGGCAACGCTTGATGCGAAAGCGGTAGCGGTTTACGCCGATCAGGCGAAAGACCAGGGCATTGTCGCCTTCATTATGGATGTCATCCCGGCGAGCGTCATTGGCGCATTTGCCAGCGGTAACATTCTGCAGGTACTGCTGTTTGCCGTACTGTTTGGTTTTGCGCTCCACCGTCTGGGCAGCAAAGGCCAACTGATTTTTAACGTCATCGAAAGTTTCTCGCAGGTCATTTTCGGCATCATCAATATGATCATGCGTCTGGCACCTATTGGTGCGTTCGGGGCAATGGCGTTTACCATCGGTAAATACGGCGTCGGCACACTGGTGCAACTGGGACAGCTGATTATCTGTTTCTACATCACCTGTATCCTGTTTGTGGTGCTGGTATTGGGTTCAATCGCTAAAGCGACTGGTTTCAGTATCTTCAAATTTATCCGTTACATCCGTGAAGAACTGCTGATTGTACTGGGGACTTCATCTTCCGAGTCGGCGCTGCCGCGTATGCTCGACAAGATGGAGAAACTCGGCTGCCGCAAATCGGTGGTGGGGCTGGTCATCCCGACAGGCTACTCGTTTAACCTTGATGGCACATCGATATACCTGACAATGGCGGCGGTGTTTATCGCCCAGGCCACTAACAGTCAGATGGATATCGTCCACCAAATTACGCTATTAATTGTGTTGTTGCTCTCTTCCAAAGGGGCTGCCGGGGTAACGGGCAGTGGCTTTATCGTGCTGGCGGCGACGCTCTCTGCGGTGGGCCATTTGCCGGTAGCAGGTCTGGCGCTGATCCTCGGTATCGACCGCTTTATGTCAGAAGCTCGTGCGCTGACTAACCTGGTCGGTAACGGCGTAGCGACCATTGTCGTTGCTAAGTGGGTGAAAGAACTGGACCACAAAAAACTGGACGATGTGCTGAATAATCGTGCGCCGGATGGCAAAACGCACGAATTATCCTCTTAATCTCATCACTTATGCCCGCACTCCCACAGAGTCAGATCGGAAGAGCGTCGTGTAGGGAAAGAGTGTAGATCTCGGTG
>OKEE01000666.1_pt1 | contig 12117 bp, 9 predicted proteins | sample 1611071 | NCBI WGS metagenome assembly OKEE01 (sample SAMN04436708, study PRJEB24849) | human gut metagenome | biome: human gut; feature: NICU; material: stool | host: Homo sapiens | place: USA: Saint Louis, MO | collected 2010-09-07 | reverse complement strand
GGAGAACAGGGCGCGATCCGGTTGGATCAGGGAGATAGAGCTCATTTTGCTTCCAGAAATGATAAAAAAATAATCAAAGGCCGGGGATTATACGCTGTATCACGCGCGGAAATGAAGTGATGTTGATGAACGGTGGCGAAATACCCTGGTGAGGTTTTTCACTGCCCGACTTGGGCAAGCACATTTAAGGCTGGCGGTATCGTGGCAACTGCCGCTACTATTTATGCCGATCAGCAACGTTCAAATCATATTGCACGACGATCGGCTATCCGAGGACACCCACAGTAAGGCAAGGTATGGAACAGGTTATTACAAAGCGCCGCTATTACGATATTGGTCTACAGATTGAAGAGCTGCTGTATTCAGGCGTATTTAAGGCCGGAGAACGCTTACCTTCAGAACGTGAACTGAGCGAGCGGTTTAATACCAGCCGAACTACCATTCGTGAAGCCATCATTATGCTGGAACTGAAAGGCGTATTGAATGTGAAGCAAGGGTCAGGGATTTTCTTTGTCGACTCCACCGATAAGCTCAACCAGAAATCATTAATGCCCTATTCAGAAATTGGCCCGTTTGAACTGTTGCAGGCGCGTCAGGTGATTGAGAGCAATATTACTGGTTTTGCAGCCAGCCAGATTAGCTTTAACGAGTTACAAGAGTTAAAGAAAATCATTAGCTTGCAGGAAAACGCTATCGCTGCGGAAAGTGATAAATTTGAAGACCTGGATCACCGATTTCATAGCATTATTGCCGAAGCGACGCAAAATCGGGTACTCATCAAACAAGCCGCTGAATTATGGCGGGCAGTGCGCACAGAAAACCCCCGCTGGAAGAAACTTAACTACAAGTACCTGCATGAAAAGCATTTGCGTCTGCAATGGCTGGAAGATCACCGGGCTATTTTCCTGGCTCTGCAACAGAAAGATTCAGAGCTCGCCAGGGAAGCGTCCTGGAGACATCTGGAAAACAGCAAAAATGAACTGATCAAAATCTTCAAACAAGACGCTTCCATCAGCGATTTTGATGACTTTTTCTTCGCTCGTTAACCTTCATTAGTCCAGAGCTGGCGTGAAAAATGACGCTGGCTCTGCGTTGCACCCTCCACTGGTATACGCTCTCTTCTCAATTGGTCTAATAAATCGATTATCATCAGATATCTTAGATTAGCGGCAATTATCCCAAAAACTGACTTCTAAAAAACTTTCCTTTCATTTTATTCATATAACTCATTGATACAGATATAAATAACGCCTTGTTGTTCTGTTTCGTACTTTTACCTTTCTCTGCAAGCGTGATGCATCTCTCTGTTTTTGGTCTAGTGAATTATGTAAATTGGTATACACACAAGCCACCAGGAGTAAGAGCATAATGTCAGGGAACGAAAGTATCGATGCCGCCCACTATGATCAGGTAACCACCTGGCCTCGGGGCGGGTTACAGGCAGATATTGTCCATATTGGTTTTGGCGCTTTTCATCGCGGACACCAGGCTGTCTACACGGATCTCACTAATCAACTTTCGGACACCCGCTGGGGGATCTTTGAGATCAACCTGTTTGGTGATGCTCAACTGATCGAAAACTTAAATGCGCAAAATGGGCTGTTTTCGGTTGTGGAAACATCTGCATCGCAATCTACCTCACGCCTTGTGCGTTCGGTGGCTGGCGGTATTCATACCCCCAGAGATGGCATTGCCGCAGCAATCCATAAACTGGCTGAACCTCAGGTAAAAATCGTTTCATTAACCATCACCGAGAAAGGTTATTGCCTCGATCCGCAAACACGTTCACTTGATCTCACCAATGGATTAATCCAACACGATCTACAAAACCCGGATGCGCCTCTGTCAGCTATTGGCGTGATCGTCTGTGCTTTGCAACAACGTAAAGCGACAGGACTCGCCGCTTTTAGTGTGCTCTCCTGTGACAACTTGCCAGACAATGGGCATCTGACGCGCAATGCCGTTCTCGGTTTTGCCCGACAACTGGACCAGCCCCTGGCTCAGTGGATCGAAGAAAATGTCTCATTTCCAGGCACGATGGTAGATCGCATTGTTCCGGCAATGACTGAATCGCAATTCGCCTTACTGGAAACGAAAACCGGTTATGCCGATCCCTGCGGGATCGTCTGCGAATCATTTCGTCAGTGGGTGATCGAAGATAATTTTGTGCGCGGACGACCACAATGGGATAAAGCCGGCGCGATGTTTGTCAGCAATGTTCAGCCTTATGAAGAGATGAAGTTACGCATGTTAAATGGTAGCCATTCATTTCTGGCTTATAACGGCTCGCTGGCAGGCTATGAGTTTATCTGGCAATGCATGGAAGACGCTAATTTTCGTTCCATTACCCACCAACTGATGATTAATGAACAAGCCCGAACACTTAATCCAGACTTAAATATCAACATCCAGGAATACGCCGACCTGTTAATTGAACGCTTTAGCAACCGTAACGTTGCACACCGTACCGGGCAAATAGCCATGGACGGTTCACAAAAGCTTCCCCAGCGTGCACTGACGCCCTGGCTGAAATTACATCAGCAAAAGCAAAACAATGCTGTTCTGTCACTGCTCGTTGCTGGTTGGTTGCATTATGTCATTGATGCTGTTGAGAAAAGCCAGTCTGTCGCTGATCCAATGAATGACCAATTTCAGGCGCTAATAAAGGAACAACAAGACGCATGGCAACAGGCGCTCGCATTACTGCACCTTAGCGCCATATTTGGTGATTTAAGCAACCATCAGCCATTTATAAATGAAATAAAAATCGCCTTTGCGAATATAAAAAACAAAGGCATCAAGGCCACCATCAGCCAATTATTATCGGATGAGCAGAAATGAAAACATTAATTTGTCAGCAGCCTGGCGTTATGGAATATGTGGAAAAGGATATTCCCACACCAGCAGATAATGAAGTGCTGTTAAAAATCAAAGCTGTGGGTATTTGTGGTACTGATATTCACGCTTTTGCCGGCAGACCGCCTTTTTTTAGCTACCCACGTGTATTAGGTCATGAAATATGCGCCGAAGCGGTTTCGCGAGGCAGCCAGTGCCAAACAGCACAATCAGGCCAGCGCTATTCCGTCATCCCATGCATTCCGTGTGGCGAGTGCGCAGCCTGTCGGGAAGAGAAAACGAACTGCTGCGAACGTGTTTCGCTGTATGGCGTGCATCAGGATGGGGGTTTTAGTGAGTACCTTGCGGTACGTGAAGACAACCTTGTGCCTCTCCCTGACGAGGTCAGCGACAGTGCCGGAGCATTGGTTGAATGTTTCGCCATTGGTGCACATGCCGTTCGTCGGGCAGAGATCAAGGCTGAACAAAACGTACTGGTGGTTGGCGCTGGGCCAATCGGTCTGGCTACCGCGGCCATCGCCAGGGCTAAAGGGGCGCATGTTGTTGTTGCTGATATTGATTGTCAACGTCGCCAGCACGTTGTGGATCATCTGGCAATTAATGTCTTCGACCCAACACAGGAAGGTTTTATTGCCGCGCTTAGTGAAGTATTTGGCGGCGAACTGGCTTGCGTAGTCCTGGATGCGACGGGAAATAAAGCTTCAATGAGTCATGATGTAAATCTTATTCGTCATGGCGGCAAAATTGTTTTCATCGGTTTGTACATTGGTGAACTTGTTATTGACGATCCGACCTTCCATAAAAAAGAGACAACGTTACTCAGCAGCCGCAATGCCACACGGGAAGATTTTGCGTTGGTGATTGAACTGATGCGCAGCAATAAAATTCACGAAAATTTAATGAAAAACCAGGCGTTCAATTTCTTTAGTGTTGGCGAAGATTACCAGCGTAACGTTGTAGAAAATAAAAATATGGTCAAGGGTGTGATCACTTTTTAAGGGAACAAATATGACAACTGTTTATGTCAGTGAAGAAAATTTAAAATCACTGGTGCACCACAAATTACATACCGCCGGGCTGGATACCGACACCACACAACAGGTGACAGATGTTTTAGTACATGCCGATATTACAGGTGTGCATTCACATGGTGTTATGCGTGTCGAACATTATTGCACACGCCTTGCTGCCGGAGGGTTAAATAAAGCCCGTCAGTGGCCATTCTCGACTCTGACGACGGAATGGGGCATTCCGCATTAATTAGCGCCACTGAGCACGCTATTAAACTGGCCCAGCAAGAGGGCCTCGGTTTTGTTAGCGTTAAAAACACGTCTCACTGTGGTGCGTTATCTTATTTTGCAGAGATGATCACCAACAAAGGGTTGGTTGCTATCGTAATGACGCAAACCGATACCTGTGTGGCTCCCCATGGCGGCGCCGAGCGCTTTTTGGGAACTAACCCCATCGCCTTTGGTTTCCCGGTGGAAAACAGCCATCCGATGATTGTTGATATGGCGACCAGTGCCACGGCTTTCGGCAAAATACTTCATGCAAAGGAAACCGGAAAACATATTGGTGAAGGGCTGGCGATAGATAAAAACGGTTATGGCACCACTGATCCGTATAAGATTGAAAACCTGCTACCTTTCGGCCAACACAAAGGTTCAGGCATTGCACTGGCTATTGATGCACTGACTGGCGTGCTGATGAATGCGAATTTTGGCAACCATATTGTTCGCATGTATGGTGATTATGACAAGATGCGTAAGCTGGCAAGTTTGGTTATTGCCATCGATCCGAAAAAGCTCGGCAATCCTGTTTTTGCAAAAACCATGGCGCAAATGGTCACGGAGTTGCATGCCGTTAAACCGGCTCCCGGTATCGAAAAAGTGTTAGCGCCGAACGATCCGCAAATGCACTACAAAGAAAAATGCCAACAGGAAGGTATTCCGGTTCCGGCAGGAATATTCCATTATCTGGCAGAGAATTAATCACTACTTTTTATTATAACGATAGAAAAGCGCTGTATTTATCGTTTCTGTTATATTAACCAGGAGCAAGATATGAAAGCACTTCGTCCTCTGACGGCATCGCTTATGCTGTTAACCAGTTGTTTTTTAGTTTCCAATACCACACTGGCAAAAACAACATTAAAACTCAGTCATAATCAGGATAAAAGCCATGCTGTCCATAAAGCATTAAGCTATTTAGCGGATAAAACAAAAGAGTATTCTAATGGTGAATTAGTTATTCTCATTTACCCAAATGCGACATTAGGTAATGAGCGTGAATCACTGGAATTAATGAACTCCGGTGCATTACAGATGGTTAAGGTTAATGCTGCATCACTAGAATCATTTGCCCCGGATTACAGCCTTTTCAGTCTGCCGTTCTTATTTCGCGACCGTGATCACTATTATCGTGTTCTGCAAAGTGATTTAGGTAAAAAAATACTTAAGTCATCAGAAAGCAAAGGTTTTGTTGGTATTACGTACTATGACGGCGGTGCGAGAAGTTTTTATTCCAATAAACCGATTACAAAACCTGAAGATTTAGCGGGAATGAAAATCAGGGTTCAACAAAGCCCCAGCGCCATTGCAATGATGAAAGCACTCGGTGGTGTCGCTACCCCGATGGCGCAAGGCGAACTCTACACCGCACTTCAGCAAGGTGTGGTTGATGGCGGAGAGAACAATACCGTTGTCTATTCCGATATGCGTCACGCCGAAGTCGCAAAAGTCTATTCACGTGATGAACACACCATGGTACCTGATGTGTTAATTATCAGCACCGACGTGTTGAATAAACTTGGTGATAAAGAGCGCACGGCATTATTAAAAGCAGCCGATGAGTCAATGATGCAGATGAAGGACGTCATCTGGCCTGCGGCTGAAAAAGAAGCCTACGACAAAATGAAAGGGATGAACGCAACAGTTGTTGATGTTGATAAATCCGCTTTCAAAGAACGCGTCAAACCGTTATACGATGAATTCAAGGCGAAAGATGCACAATCCGCCAAAAACCTTGAGCAAGTAGAAAGTATGTAACCCTAATGGGCAGGTAATTCCTGCCTTTTCATGGAAGACTTATGCGAACACTCACTCATATTCTTAATAAGATCCTTGCCGGATGTTGCCGCATTATTCTCGCCATTATGGTGTTCTGCGTAACCTGGCAAGTTATTGCACGTTTTATTTTTAACGCTCCCAGCACTGTGCTTGATGAGTTCACCCAGATTTTATTTATGTGGATGATTTTACTTGGTGGTGTATATACTGCGGGGTTAAAAAAACATCTGGCCATTGATTTGTTGGCTCAAAAACTTCCGGCTGCATCTGTTCTGACGCTTGACTGTTTTATCCAAATTATTATTACGGTCTTTGCGGTTATTTTCATGATCTATGGCGGGAATATTGTTGTTGAAAAAGCACAACATGTTGGACAAATCTCTCCTGTATTAAAATGGCCGATGGATAAGGTTTATTGGGTTATGCCTGCCAGTGGGCTTATTCTGGTCTGGTATTCAGTGATGAATATCATCGACAACTATCGCAAATGGAATTCTCATTAACGAGGGAAGTATGGACATTGAATATATCTACCCCGTCTTAATTTTATTTGGCAGTTTTGCCGTCATGCTGGCAATCGGTGTGCCAATTACTTTTGCGATTGGTCTTTCTTCGCTGTTATCTATTATTACTGCCTTACCACCCGATGCCGCCATTTCTGTGATTTCGCAAAAGATGACTGTGGGGCTGGATGGCTTTACGCTATTAGCCATTCCCTTCTTCGTGTTAGCCGGAAACATTATGAATACCGGTGGTATAGCCAGACGACTGGTTAACCTGGCGCAAGCATTAGTTGGGCGTCTTCCTGGCTCACTGGCTCATTGTAATATCCTCGCGAATACACTGTTTGGTGCGATTTCAGGTTCAGCCGTTGCGTCAGCCGCAGCGGTAGGTGGGATTATGTCACCACTGCAAGAAAAAGAGGGCTATGATCCGGCGTTCTCTGCGGCGGTTAATATTGCCTCTGCCCCCATTGGCCTGATGATCCCACCGAGCAATGTGTTGATTGTTTATTCCCTCGCCAGTGGCGGGACTTCTGTCGCTGCGTTGTTCTTAGCTGGATATCTGCCGGGCATCCTCACCGCTGTTGCCTTAATGTTTGTAGCTGCACTTTATGCCCGACGTCACCATTACCCAGTGGCCGAACGCATCAATTACCGTCAGTTTTTACAGGTATTCCGCGAATCAATTCCTAGCCTGATGCTTATTTTTATCATTATTGGCGGTATTATCGCAGGGGTATTTACGCCCACAGAAGCATCAGCAATAGCGGTAATTTATAGTTTAGCCCTGGCGATGATTTACCGGGAAATCACCATCAAGAAACTCAATGACATCCTGTTAGACTCCGTAGTAACCAGTTCAATTGTTCTGTTGCTGGTAGGCTGCTCGATGGGGATGTCATGGGCCATGACGAATGCTGATGTTCCTGAGTTGATCAACGAACTGATTACCCGCGTTTCGGATAACAAATGGGTCATTCTATTTATTATTAATATCATTCTGTTGATCGTCGGTACCTTTATGGATATCACGCCGGCGATCCTGATATTTACACCTATTTTCCTGCCGATCGCCCAGCATCTGGGGATTGATCCGATTCACTTCGGCATCATTATGGTTTTCAACTTAACCATTGGCCTTTGCACACCACCTGTCGGCACCATTCTGTTTGTGGGGTGCAGCATTGGTAAGGTCAGTATCGACAGGGCAATAAAACCATTACTGCCGATGTTTCTGGCATTGTTTGTAGTAATGGCAATTATTTGTTATTTCCCGCAGCTTAGTCTGATGCTGCCAGGATTATTTTCGACCTGATACACAATGAAGACTGCATACTGAGTAATTTTCAATGCCCCACCACTCTGTGGGGCATTGAATTGGTCCATTACGGTACCGGATTGACCAACAGTTGCCCAATCGAACCACGGTCCGCCATTTCCAGCGTCTGACTGTTGAAGTAGAACGGGAAGTGCGCCCAGGAAGGCTGACCGAAATAAACAAGCAGCTCCACTTGTCCGTCAACCCAAACGGTATCTTTCCAGCCCCTGTCTTCCGGGAACGGCATCGCGCCATTCACGTTACGGATCTGGAACATCACGCCTTCAATATGGAACGCTTGCGGCTCGTCCGCGCGTACCGTCCAGCGTTCCCACGTTCCTTGCTGCGCGGTGACATCAATACGGTTGACGTCCCACAGCTGTCCATTAATCCCCGGGTCATCACCCAGACTGATATCGCGACTGCGAATCGGCGAACCAGCCATGATTTCAGTTGGCAGCAGGCGCATCGGAAGACTGTCTGTGACCAGCGGCAGAAGGCCGGTTGGGCGCAGCGTTAGCACCAGGGTAGAAACCAGAATACTGGATGGCTCAAAGAAGCCGCGAATACGATCAACAATGCTCGCCGCTTCACCACAGGTGATCGACACTTCATCACCGTTGCTCATATCCACCAGAATCTCGCGGCGCTCGCCCGGTGCCAGCGAAAGTTGCTTCACCGATACAGGAGCGGGCAGGAATCCCTGATCGCCAGAAATCACATGTAACGGGCGACCATCGCTCATCTGTAGTTGATAGCGACGAGAGTTCGACGCGTTCAACAGACGCAAGCGCACCCAGCCACGCGAGACTTCAACGTACGGGCTTTGTACACCGTTAACCAGCAGCGTATCGCCAACAAAGCCGCCGCTTCCCGGTTCGTTATATTCCGGCGTACCAAAGTTATCCAGCCGTTTATCCTGAATAATGACCGGAAAATCATCCACACCATAATGGTTGGGGATAGGCAGCGATTTGCTGACTTCATCTTCCACCAGCCACATTCCGGCAAGGCCGTTATAGACCTGCTGAGCCGTGCGGTTGGGAGTATTGGCGTGATACCACAGAGTAGCTGCGTTCTGGCGAATGGGCAGTACGGGTGCCCAGTCAGCGTTTGGCGACATCATCCGTGCCGGACCGCCCATCAGCGGGCCTGGTACCTGTAGCCCGGCCACCGTCATTGAGACATTTTCTGTCAGGCGGTTGCTGTAAATAAGCTTAACATCGTCGCCCTTCCAGACGCGGATAGTCGGCCCCAGGTAACGACCATTGATTCCCCAAACCGACGCGCGTGTCCCTGGCGTAAATGACCAGTGCGCACGTTGTACAGTCATAAACAGCGGTTGCCCACGGCGAGATTCAAGCAGCGGCGGAACGGGTAGCGGTTGCTGTTGCCCGGCTGCGCTGGCCTTCAGGGGAACAGCGCCTGCACAAAGTGCAATCCCCGATGCCTGAATGAACTGACGCCGACTGAGTGACATATTTGCTCCATGTAAAACTGGCTAAAGTAATACCGTGCAGGAAAGTGTTCCCCGCAAAAATACAGATTGCCGACTTAAACTTTTCCGGCGGCTTCGCGCTCTGCGACTTCTTTATCGAGCTCGGCGATTTTTTGTTCCATTATCGAACGACAATGGGCAGCCAGCTCACGAACCTGATCTTTGCCATACTGACTGACGTCAATTGGCGGCAGCATTTCGACAATCACCAGACCGTTGTGCAGTCGATTAAGATTAATCTTATTCGAAGTTGTAGAGACGCACACGGGAATAATCGGGACGCCCGCCGCAATTGCCGCGTGAAATGCCCCGGTCTTGAACGGCAGCAGGCCGCGACCACGGCTGCGGGTTCCTTCCGGGAACATCCAGATGGAAATACGGCGTTTTTTGAAGTGATTCACGACTTCCGCAATAGTGCCGTGAGCTTTAGTGCGATTGTTTCTGTCGATCAATAAGTTGCCGGTTAACCAGTACAACTGCCCGAAGAAGGGGATCCACAGCAAGCTCTTTTTACCTACCGTCACCGTCGGCGGTTGCACAATGTTCGATGCTGTGACCATGTCATAGTTGTTCTGGTGGTTAGCGATATAGATAGCATTGCCGTAGCTTTCAGCATCCGCAGGTTTGCGGCACTCAACTTTCAGGCCGAACAGCGGTGCAAGACGACCAAACATATGCCCAAAGGTGGCCACATGTTTCGGGTTACGCGGGCTGAAAAGGCAGTAAATGGAGCCGAATACACAGACTAAGATGCTGTAAATCACGGTAATAATAAGACGAAAGATATATAGCATAACACCCTCTGAAGGTCTGAGAGACTGGCATTGTACGTCACCTGAAATCAGGTTAGGGCATTGTTAAAAGCCGCTCTCTGGAAAAGCGTATTGTTAATCGCAACGCATGAATAAACAACGGTTTCAAGGGAATTTTTATCGTTTCCGGGGGTAGAATACGCTGCCGGATGACGACTTAACGTTTCATCCGGCGTTCCTTGCAAGCGGGAGGAAACAGCGCCCTCCCCGGCATATTACTCTTCGCTATCACCGCTGCTGGCACGGCGAGGAGAGTCGATCTCAACACGATCGATACGCTGCAAACCGCGCATCAACGTACCGCGGCGTCCACGTTCGCCAGTGACTTTCTGTAGCTCTTCCGGACGCAGTTTAATTTTGCGTTTCCCAACATGAATGGTCAGCGTGCTTTGCGGCGGCAGAACGTACAGTTGCGCCAGACCATCTTCTCCACGCGCGGCTTCTGCCGATGGAATGTTGATAATCTTGTTGCCTTTGCCCTTCGACAGCTGCGGCAGATCGCTTACCGGGAACATCAACATACGGCCTGCCTGAGTGATTGCCAGCAGCATATCGGAAGCATCTTCAATCACCACCGGCGGCATAACATGGGCATTTTCCGGTAAGGTGATCAAAGCCTTACCTGCACGGTTACGCGCCACCAGATCGTTAAAGGTGCAGACGAAACCGTAACCCGCATCGGAAGCCATCAGCAGTTTCTGATCGTCGCTTTCCATCAGCATATGGTCAACGGTCGCTCCAGGCGGCAACGTTAATTTGCCGGTGAGCGGTTCGCCCTGACCACGCGCCGACGGCAGCGTAATCGGGTCGATGGCATAGCTACGACCGGTGGAATCAACAAACACTACCGGTTGGTTGCTCTTACCTTTCACCGCCGCTTTGAAGCTATCGCCCGCTTTATAATTCAGGCCCGGCGCGTCGATATCATGGCCTTTAGCGCTGCGTACCCAGCCCATCTGCGACAGCACAATGGTGACAGGTTCAGACGGCAGCATGTCGTGCTCGCTCATCGCTTTCGCTTCTTCGCGTTCCTGCAACGGCGAACGACGTTCGTCACCGTAGGCTTGCGCGTCTGCCTGCAGTTCTTTCTTCAGCAGGTTATTCATTTTACGCTCGGAAGCCAAAATGCCCTGCAACTGGTCGCGCTCTTTTTCCAGCTCACTCTGCTCACCGCGAATCTTCATCTCTTCCAGTTTGGCAAGATGACGCAGTTTCAGTTCGAGGATCGCTTCCGCCTGGGTTTCCGTAAGGCCAAACCGCGACATCAGCGCCGGTTTCGGTTCATCTTCATTACGAATGATCTCAATCACTTCGTCGATATTGAGAAACGCCACCAGCAAACCTTCGAGGATATGCAGGCGCTTGAGGACTTTCTCCAGACGATAGTTCAGTCGGCGGCGCACGGTATCGCGGCGGAACACCAGCCATTCGGAGAGGATTTCCAGCAGGTTTTTCACCGCCGGACGACCATCCAGACCGATCATATTGAGGTTAATGCGATAGCTCTTTTCCAGATCGGTGGTAGCGAAGAGGTGGTTCATCACCTGATCCATATCCACGCGGTTGGAACGCGGCACAATCACCAGACGGGTCGGGTTCTCGTGGTCAGATTCATCGCGCAGATCGTCAACCATCGGCAGCTTTTTGTTGCGCATTTGCGCAGCAATTTGCTCCAGTACGCGCGCACCTGAAACCTGATGCGGCAATGCGCTGATAACCACCGCGCCATCTTCTTTCTTCCAAACCGCGCGCATACGCACTGAACCACGTCCGTTCTCGTAGATTTTACGAATCTCGGCGCGCGAAGTGATAATTTCCGCTTCAGTCGGATAATCCGGCCCCTGCACGATATCCAGCAGCTGATCGAGCGTGGTTTTCGGCTGGTCGATTAATGCGATTGCCGCCTGAGCCACTTCACGCAGGTTATGCGGTGGAATATCGGTCGCCATGCCGACGGCAATACCGGTGGTGCCGTTAAGCAAAATGTTTGGCAGACGGGCAGGCAGCATTTTCGGCTCCTGCAAAGTGCCGTCGAAGTTTGGCACCCAGTCCGCCGTCCCCT
>OKEE01000664.1_pt1 | contig 12160 bp, 8 predicted proteins | sample 1611071 | NCBI WGS metagenome assembly OKEE01 (sample SAMN04436708, study PRJEB24849) | human gut metagenome | biome: human gut; feature: NICU; material: stool | host: Homo sapiens | place: USA: Saint Louis, MO | collected 2010-09-07 | reverse complement strand
TCAGAACACCGCTGATATCACCACCAATACCAACAGCATCAATCAGAACACCACTGATATTGCCACCAACACCACCAATATCAACAGCCTGAGCGATTCCATCACCACGCTCACCGATGATGCCCTGTTATGGGATGCAGCCTCTGGCACATTCAGCGCAAGCCGAAACGGAAGCGCCAGTAAAATCATCAATGTCGCCGCCGGGGACCTTTCTGAAGACAGTACAGACGCGGTGAACGGCTCACAATTGTATGAAACCAACCAGAAGGTGGATCAAAACACCTCTGCTATCGCAGATATTAATACGTCCATCACCAATCTTAGCTCTGACAACCTGAGCTGGAATGAAACAACGAGTTCGTTCTCTGCCAGCCACGGAAGTAGTACGACAAACAAAATCACCAACGTTGCTGCCGGAGAGCTGTCTGAAGAAAGTACCGACGCGGTTAACGGATCGCAGCTGTTCGAAACCAATGAAAAAGTGGATCAGAACACGACCGATATCGCCGCCAATACCACTAACATCACTCAGAACAGCAGCGCGATTGAGAACCTGAATACTTCTGTCTCCGACATTAATACGTCCATTACCGGCCTCACTGATAACGCTCTGTTATGGGACGAAGACATCGGCGCTTTCAGCGCAAACCACGGTGGAAGCACCAGTAAAATAACCAATGTCGCCGCCGGGGCGCTTTCTGAGGACAGTACGGACGCGGTAAACGGCTCACAGTTGTATGAAACTAACCAGAAGGTGGATCAAAACACCTCTGCTATCGCGGATATCAATACGTCCATCACCAATCTTGGTACCGATGCACTGAGCTGGGATGACGAAGAAGGCGCGTTCAGCGCCAGCCACGGTACCAGCGGTACCAATAAGATAACCAATGTAGCAGCAGGTGAAATCGCCAGTGACAGTACTGACGCTGTTAATGGCTCTCAGCTCTATGAAACTAACATGCTGATTTCTCAGTATAGTGAATCTATTAGCCAACTAGCCGGCGATACCAGCGAAACCTATATCACGGAAAATGGTACCGGCGTGAAATACATCCGTACGAATGATAACGGGCTTGAAGGCCAGGATGCATACGCAACGGGTAACGGCGCAACGGCAGTAGGTTACGACGCCGTCGCCTCTGGCGCTGGCAGTCTGGCTCTTGGCCAAAACAGCAGCAGCAGCATTGATGGCAGTATCGCTTTGGGCAGTGGCTCCACCTCTAACCGCGCTATTACAACCGGTATACGAGAAACGAGCGCAACAAGCGATGGCGTTGTCATTGGCTACAATACAACAGACAGAAAGTTGCTGGGCGCGTTGTCATTGGGGACGGATGGAGAAAGCTATCGTCAAATTACCAACGTTGCTGACGGCTCTGAAGCGCAAGATGCGGTAACAGTTCGTCAGTTACAAAATGCCATTGGTGCGGTCACTACTACACCGACCAAGTACTACCACGCAAACTCAACGGAAGAAGATTCACTGGCTGTCGGAACTGACTCACTGGCAATGGGTGCGAAGACTATCGTCAATGCTGATGCAGGTATTGGTATTGGTCTGAATACACTGGTGATGGCTGATGCCATCAACGGGATTGCTATCGGTTCTAACGCACGCGCCAACCATGCAAACAGTATTGCAATGGGTAATGGTTCTCAGACCACTCGCGGCGCACAGACTGACTACACCGCCTACAACATGGACACACCGCAGAACTCTGTCGGTGAGTTCTCTGTCGGCAGTGAAGACGGTCAACGTCAGATCACTAACGTCGCGGCGGGTTCGGCAGATACCGATGCCGTTAACGTTGGTCAATTGAAAGTAACGGATGCGCAGGTTTCCAGGAATACCCAGAGCATTACTAACCTGAATACTCAGGTATCGAATCTGGATACCCGCGTCACCAATATCGAAAACGGCATTGGCGATATCGTCACTACCGGTAGCACCAAGTACTTCAAGACCAACACCGATGGCGCAGATGCAAATGCCCAGGGTGCGGACAGCGTCGCGATTGGCTCTGGCTCTATTGCTGCCGCTGAAAACAGCGTGGCGTTAGGCACAAATTCCGTCGCAGATGAAGCTAATACTGTGTCTGTCGGCTCTTCTACTCAACAACGCCGTATTACCAACGTTGCCGCAGGGGTGAACAACACTGACGCGGTTAATGTGGCGCAACTGAAAGCCTCAGAAGCAGGCTCCGTGCGTTATGAAACCAATGCAGATGGCTCGGTTAACTATAGCGTGCTCAACCTGGGAGACGGGAGTGGCGGCACCACTCGGATCGGCAATGTTTCAGCGGCGGTGAATGATACGGATGCGGTTAACTATGCGCAATTGAAACGCAGCGTCGAAGAAGCAAACACCTATACCGACCAGAAAATGGGTGAAATGAACAGCAAAATCAAAGGGGTAGAAAACAAGATGAGCGGCGGTATCGCTTCAGCGATGGCGATGGCCGGTCTGCCACAAGCCTACGCCCCGGGCGCCAACATGACCTCGATTGCTGGCGGTACGTTTAATGGTGAAAGTGCCGTCGCCATTGGTGTCTCCATGGTAAGTGAAAGCGGGGGCTGGGTGTATAAATTGCAAGGAACCAGTAACAGCCAGGGCGATTACTCTGCGGCCATTGGCGCGGGCTTCCAGTGGTAATGAAGTAACAACACTCCCGACATCAAAGGCAATGGCATAATGCCATTGCCTTTTCACTTCCCTTTGCTGTCCTCTCCCCTCAATTGGCCCTACCAATTTTAGCCCGTTACCACAGCCTACTCACATTTCACTAAATTAACTCTACAATACCGTTGCCAATAAATAACATCTGGTTAACTATTTGTTGTCATTATCCATACACAACAATATTGGCAGGACCACTTTTACACATAATGTGACCCCAACGAGATGAGCAAAGATTCATCCCATTATGCGTGTGGTTCTCAGGAGACCTGCAATGAACCTCTGGCAACAAAACTATGACCCGGCGGGTAATATCTGGCTTTCCAGCCTGATCGCATCGCTCCCAATCCTGTTCTTCTTTTTCGCCCTGATTAAACTCAAGCTGAAAGGCTACGTTGCCGCTTCGTGGACGGTGGTTATCGCGCTCGCCGTTGCGCTGCTGTTCTATAAAATGCCGGTCGATCACGCGCTGGCATCGGTCGTGTATGGCTTCTTCTACGGGCTATGGCCGATTGCCTGGATAATCATCGCCGCGGTCTTCGTCTATAAAATTTCGGTCAAGACCGGGCAGTTTGACATTATTCGCTCGTCAATTCTGTCGATTACCCCCGATCAACGTCTGCAAATGCTGATTGTCGGCTTCTGCTTCGGCGCGTTCCTTGAAGGCGCGGCGGGTTTCGGCGCGCCGGTGGCGATAACCGCCGCGCTGCTGGTGGGTCTGGGCTTTAATCCGCTGTATGCGGCAGGGCTGTGCCTGATTGTAAACACCGCGCCTGTCGCCTTTGGCGCGATGGGGATCCCGATTCTGGTTGCCGGACAGGTCACGGGCCTGGACAGCTTTGAAATCGGTCAGATGGTCGGTCGTCAGCTACCGTTCCTGACCATTATCGTGCTGTTCTGGATTATGGCGATTATGGACGGCTGGCGCGGTGTGAAAGAAACCTGGCCTGCGGTGATGGTCGCTGGCGGCTCGTTTGCTATCGCCCAGTATCTCAGCTCCAACTTTATCGGGCCGGAACTGCCGGACATTATCTCTTCGCTGGTGTCTCTGGTGTGCCTGACGCTGTTCCTCAAACGTTGGCAGCCGGTGCGCATCTTCCGCTTCGGCGATATGGGCGCGTCGCAGGTCGATCAGACGCTGGCCCGCACCCACTATACGACAGGGCAAATTGTTCGTGCCTGGTCGCCGTTCCTGTTCCTGACCGCCACGGTCACTCTCTGGAGCATACCGCCGTTCAAAGCGCTGTTTGCCCCCGGCGGCGCGCTGTATGACTGGGTAATTAACGTTCCGGTACCGTATCTCGATAAACTGGTCGCCCGTATGCCGCCGGTTGTACACGAAGCGACCGCTTACGCGGCGGTGTATAAATTTGACTGGTTCTCCGCCACCGGCACTGCAATCCTGTTTGCCGCGCTGTTGTCTATCGTCTGGCTGAAAATGAAACCCTCAGCCGCAATCCAGACCTTTGGCAGCACGCTGAAAGAGCTGGCGTTGCCGATTTACTCCATCGGCATGGTGCTGGCGTTCGCGTTTATCTCGAACTATTCCGGGCTTTCCTCCACGCTGGCGTTAGCGCTGGCGCACACCGGCAGCGCCTTCACGTTCTTCTCGCCGTTCCTCGGCTGGCTGGGTGTCTTCCTGACCGGGTCCGACACCTCATCTAACGCGCTGTTTGCCTCTCTACAGGCTACCGCGGCGCAGCAAATCGGCGTCTCTGATGTGCTGATGGTGGCGGCGAACACCACTGGAGGCGTAACCGGGAAGATGATCTCGCCGCAGTCTATCGCCATCGCCTGCGCGGCGGTGGGACTGGTAGGGAAAGAGTCCGATCTGTTCCGTTTTACCGTCAAACACAGCCTGATCTTCACCTGTATGGTGGGCGTGATCACTACGCTTCAGGCCTATGTTTTAACCTGGATGATTCCGTGATTGTGATGCCAAAACGCCTGTCAGACGAGATTGCCTCTCGCGTGCGGGCGCTGATTGAAGAACAAAACCTGGAAGCGGGCATGAAATTGCCCGCCGAGCGCCAGTTGGCTCTACAGCTTGGCGTATCACGCAACTCTTTACGCGAAGCGCTGGCGAAGCTGGTCAGCGAAGGCGTGCTGGTGAGTCGTCGCGGCGGCGGGACATTTGTCCGCTGGCAGCACGAAACCTGGTCTGAACAGAATATCGTGCAACCGCTGAAAATGCTGATGGCGAACGATCCGGACTACAGTTTCGACATTCTGGAAGCCCGCCACGCCATTGAAGCCAGTACGGCCTGGCACGCCGCCATGCGTGCCACCGCTGCCGACAAAGAGAAAATCAGACTCTGCTTTGATGCGACGCTCAGCGAAGACCCGGATCTCGCCTCCCAGGCCGACGTGCGCTTTCATCTGGCGATCGCGGAAGCCTCGCACAATGTGGTGCTGTTGCAAACGATGCGCGGTTTCTTCGACGTCCTGCAATCCTCCGTCAAACAGAGTCGCCAGCGTATGTATCTCGTTCCGCCCGTATTCTCAAAGCTGACGGAACAACACCAGGCAGTGATGGACGCCATTCTGGACGGTAACGCCGAGGGCGCGCGTAAAGCGATGATGGCGCACCTCAGTTTTGTCCACACTACGATTAAACGATTTGATGAAGACCAGGCCCGCCAGGCGCGTATTACCCGCCTGCCCGGCGACCATAATGAGATGACCAGGGAGAATAAATCATGATTATTTCAGCAGCCAGCGATTATCGCGCCGCAGCTCAGCGCACGTTGCCTCCTTTCCTCTTCCACTACATCGACGGCGGCGCGTATGCGGAATATACCCTGCGCCGAAATGTGGAAGACCTGTCGCAAGTCGCTCTGCGCCAGCGCGTGCTGAAAAATATGTCCGATTTAAGCCTGGAAACGACCCTGTTTAACGAAACGTTGTCGATGCCAGTGGCATTAGCGCCGGTAGGTCTGTGCGGCATGTACGCCCGTCGCGGCGAAGTACAGGCCGCCGCCGCCGCAGACGCAAAGGGCATTCCGTTCACCCTTTCCACCGTCTCCGTCTGTCCGATTGAAGAAGTTGCACCAACCATTAAGCGCCCGATGTGGTTCCAGCTTTATGTACTGCGTGACCGGGGCTTTATGCGCAACGCGCTTGAACGTGCGAAAGCGGCGGGCTGCTCCACGCTGGTCTTTACCGTGGATATGCCGACGCCGGGCGCGCGCTACCGTGACGCCCACTCCGGGATGAGCGGCCCAAACGCGGCCATGCGCCGTTACTGGCAGGCGGTGATGCACCCTAAATGGGCGTGGGATGTCGGCCTGAACGGTCGCCCGCATGATTTAGGCAATATTTCCGCCTATCTGGGTAAACCGACCGGCCTTGAGGACTATATCGGCTGGCTGGCAAATAACTTCGATCCGTCCATCTCCTGGAAAGATCTGGAGTGGATACGCGAATTCTGGGACGGCCCAATGGTGATCAAAGGGATCCTCGATCCAGAAGATGCCCGCGATGCGGTACGTTTCGGCGCTGACGGTATCGTAGTGTCGAATCACGGCGGCCGCCAGCTCGATGGCGTGCTCTCTTCCGCCCGCGCCCTGCCCGCCATTGCCGATGCGGTGAAAGGCGATATCGCCATTCTGGCGGATAGCGGGATCCGTAACGGGCTGGATGTCGTGCGTATGATTGCGTTGGGGGCCGATACCGTACTGCTGGGTCGGGCCTATCTCTACGCGCTGGCGACGGCAGGAAAAGCGGGTGTCGCCAACCTGCTGGACCTGATTGAGAAAGAGATGAAGGTCGCCATGACCCTGACCGGCGCGAAATCCATTAGCGAAATCAGTGGCGATTCACTGGTGCAGGAACTGGGGAAAAGTTTGCCCGCCGCGCTGGCGCCAATGAGCAAAGGCGATGCCGCCTGAACGCCTGGCGCGTGAGAGCCCGGTAAATTTCTGCTATTCTGCCCCCGCATTTAAGGGGGCATCATGCTTAACATCGTACTCTTCGAACCAGAAATCCCGCCGAATACCGGCAACATCATTCGTCTTTGCGCCAATACCGGCTTTCGTCTGCACATCATCGAACCGATGGGGTTTACCTGGGATGATAAGCGCTTACGCCGCGCAGGGCTGGACTATCACGAATTCGCCGCGGTTCAGCGCCATCACGATTATGCCGCCTTTGTCGCCGCCGAAAACCCGCAGCGCCTGTTTGCGTTGACGACAAAGGGTACGCCCGCCCATAGCGCCGTAAGCTATCAGGATGGCGATTATTTGATGTTTGGCCCGGAAACGCGCGGCCTGCCCGCCAGCATTCTCGATGCGTTGCCTAAAGAGCAGAAGATTCGCATTCCGATGATGCCGGATAGCCGTAGCATGAACCTGTCGAATGCGGTGTCGGTGGTGGTGTATGAAGCGTGGCGCCAGTTAGGATATCCCGGCGCGGTATTGCGGTCGTAATATATTCAATGCCGGATGGCGGCTAACGCCTGATCCGGCCTGGCTGATCCCGATGGCATGTTCCCGTTTATGCGGACTCTCGCTCAATCAAATGAAAGCCAATATCCACAATAGCTTCTGCGCACGGTTTCTGTTCAATACGATCGGCCAACAGCGTAGCGGCGCGCTGGCCAATGGCGCGTCTGTCAACGCTTACGGTAGTAATTGACGGTCGATTGCTGGCGGCAAAATCAAGGTCGCCAAAACCAATAACCGCTAAATCATGCGGGATGCGCAAACCACGGCTTTCCGCCTCCATCATCGCCCCCTGTGCCAGGGTATCAGAACTGCAAACAATGACATCAAACGTCCCTTCGTCAAAAAGCTGGCTTAAACCGCTGCGCCCCAGCGAAAGCGATGCCGGAAGGGGGACATCTACCTGCGGTACGGCATGAATAGCGTGGCGTTGAAGAACACTACATAACCCCTGCTTGCGTTGCGCGGCTCGGCGATCGGCGGTCCACAACAAGCCGGGACGACGATAGCCCTTACTCAGAAGATACTCCCCCGTCGCCTGCCCGACTTTTTCATGGGAAAAACCGACCAGCATATCAAGCGGCGTGGGCGTTAAGTCCCAAATTTCCACCACCGGAATAGCCGCGTTCAGGATGACCTTTTTCAGTTCTATCGTGTGATGGATCCCGGTAAGCACCACGCCATCAGGGCGGCGGGAAAGCAGTGTCGCCACCAACTCCGCTTCCGTTTGTTCGGTATATCCCGCCACGCACAGCAATATGTGATATCCGCGTCGGGCCAGTTCATCGCTCAGCGACTGGATGGTATCGACAAACATGTTGTTGTTAATTTGCGGCACGACGACAGCGATTAATTTACTCCGTCGCGACGCCAGACCACCGGCTAACGCGTTGGGTATGTAGCCTGTGACGCGAACCGCCTGCATGACTTTCTCAACCGTTTTGGGGCGAACCAGTTGTGGCGAATTCAATGCCCGGCTGACTGTCATCGGAGACAGCCCGGCGCTACGTGCTACATCTTCCAGCGTCGGCGCACGAGGTGATTTGGTTCTCTTCACGTCTGATGCCCCTGCAAAGATTGGCTGATTTATCCGCGCATTATTCATCATGCCTGCGGCTATTGCCAGCTTCGCATCAGGAAAGGCCGTAAATACAGTAGCTTATCAAGCTCAGTCATTACAAAATGATAGCGCCATCATTTTGTATTATGCATTTCCACAGATATTTTTGGATCGTGATCCATTTTGCAATAAATCCTGCTTTTTATACGACATATGTGATCAAATGTTCAAATCAACATCAACTTTCTGGATCCTGCGCTCGCTTAATAATAAAAATGTTAGCGCAATCATTTTGTGATTATCAGGAGAAAAAAAATGGCTTTAAGCGCGAATTCCGACGCCGTAACGTATGCAAAAGCGGCGAATACCAGAACCGCGGCAGAAACCGGCGATCGTATCGAATGGGTGAAGCTATCACTGGCTTTTCTACCGCTGGCGACGCCAGTGAGTGACGCGAAGGTACTGACCGGTCGCCAGAAACCTTTGACCGAAGTGGCAATCATCATTGCCGAAATCCGCAGTCGCGACGGCTTTGAGGGCGTTGGTTTTAGCTACTCCAAACGTGCTGGCGGCCAGGGTATTTATGCTCACGCCAAAGAGATAGCCGATAATCTACTGGGCGAAGATCCCAATGATATCGACAAAATATACACCAAGCTGCTGTGGGCCGGAGCCTCGGTGGGGCGTAGCGGGATGGCGGTACAGGCTATCTCCCCTATCGATATCGCCTTATGGGATATGAAGGCTAAACGTGCCGGTCTGCCACTGGCAAAACTGTTGGGCGCGCACCGCGACTCCGTTCAGTGTTACAACACCTCAGGGGGGTTCTTGCATACACCGCTCGATCAAGTGCTGAAAAATGTGGTGATTTCCCGCGAAAATGGCATTGGCGGTATTAAGTTGAAAGTCGGACAACCCAACTGCGCTGAGGATATTCGCCGCTTAACCGCAGTACGTGAAGCGCTTGGGGATGAGTTCCCGTTAATGGTTGACGCTAACCAGCAGTGGGATCGCGAAACGGCTATCCGCATGGGGCGTAAAATGGAACAGTTCAATCTTATCTGGATTGAAGAACCATTAGATGCTTACGACATTGAAGGCCACGCCCAGCTTGCTGCCGCGCTGGATACGCCTATCGCCACCGGGGAAATGCTGACCAGTTTCCGGGAACACGAGCAGTTGATTCTGGGCAATGCCAGCGATTTCGTTCAGCCAGATGCGCCGCGTGTCGGCGGTATCTCTCCTTTCCTGAAGATTATGGATCTGGCGGCGAAACACGGGCGTAAGCTGGCGCCGCACTTTGCGATGGAAGTACACCTGCACCTTTCCGCAGCGTATCCCCTGGAGCCGTGGCTGGAACATTTCGAGTGGCTGAACCCATTATTCAACGAGCAACTTGAGCTGCGCGATGGCCGCATGTGGATTTCCGATCGTCATGGTCTGGGTTTTACGCTCAGTGAACAAGCGCGCCGCTGGACACAATTAACATGTGAATTTGGCAAACGCCCTTAACCCGACTGGCGGGAATCCGTCCCGCCTCTCTTACCTTACAGGATGCATTCTGCCCTTATCTGAGGAGTAGATAATGAACACAATAATAAAGCGCACAAAAGTGCGTCATACCATTCTTATATTTTTATTTCTTGCTACCGTATTTAATTATGCGGATCGCGCAACTCTATCCGTAGTTGCCCCAATAATGAGTAAAGAATTAGGTTTTGATCCGGAAGCGATGGGCCTGGCCTTCTCCTCATTTGGTATCGCCTATGTCATTATGCAACTACCCGGTGGTTGGCTATTAGACCGCTATGGTTCACGACTGGTTTACGGTTGCGCATTGATTGGCTGGTCGTTAGTAACCATGTTTCAGGGAACGATCTATCTGTATGGCAGCCCATTAATTGTACTGGTTATTCTACGTCTGCTGATGGGCGCGATTGAAGCGCCTGCCTTTCCGGCGAACAGTCGTTTAAGCGTACAATGGTTTCCCAATAATGAACGAGGTTTCGTTACTTCAGTTTATCAGGCCGCGCAATATATCTCGCTGGGCATTATCACCCCGCTAATGACGATCATTCTGCATAATTTAAGCTGGCATTTTGTCTTCTATTATATTGGCGCCATTGGTGTGATGCTCGGTATATTCTGGTTAATGAAAGTCAAAGATCCGATGCACCACCCAAAAGTTAATCAAGCGGAAATTGACTATATTCGTAGCGGTGGTGGCGAGCCCTCTCTGGGCTGTAAAAAGGAGCCGCAGAAAATAACGTTCGCGCAGATTAAAACCGTCTGTGTTAACCGGATGATGATCGGTGTTTACATCGGGCAATTCTGCGTCACCTCTATCACCTGGTTCTTCCTGACCTGGTTCCCGACCTATCTGTACCAGGCGAAAGGCATGTCGATTCTGAAAGTCGGTTTTGTGGCCAGTATTCCAGCCATTGCCGGTTTTATTGGCGGCCTGCTCGGCGGCGTGTTCTCCGACTGGCTACTCAAACGCGGCTATAGCCTTACCGTCGCGCGGAAACTGCCTGTTATCTGCGGTATGTTGCTCTCTTGCGTAATTGTGATCGCCAACTACACCTCTTCAGAATTTGTGGTCATTGCGGCGATGAGTCTGGCCTTTTTTGCCAAAGGGTTTGGTAACCTGGGCTGGTGCGTACTCAGCGACACCTCGCCGAAGGAAGTTCTGGGTATTGCCGGCGGCGTATTTAACATGTGCGGCAATATGGCAAGCATCGTTACGCCACTGGTCATCGGCGTGATTCTTGCCAATACTCAGTCGTTCGACTTTGCCATTTTATACGTTGGCTCGATGGGACTTATTGGTCTCATTTCATATCTGTTTATCGTCGGCCCGCTGGATCGTATCACGCTGACATCATCCGCAGCCTGATTGTCCACATTGCGAATTCTTCGCTCCGCTGTTCCGGGATTGCACTCCATCGGAACAGCGTTTTTTAGTTGTACCGCGCAATTCAGATGCCGTCGCCATACTCAAACGTATGGTGTAGCCCGTTGAAATGCTGGTCCATATCCATCGACGGCTTATCGCTGCCCGGCTTGCCGACAATACGCGCCGGAACGCCTGCGGCGGTAGTGTGCGGCGGGACAGGCTGTAAAACAACGGAACCTGCGCCAATTTTCGCGCCGCGCCCCACCTCGATATTGCCGAGAATTTTCGCGCCCGCGCCAATCATCACGCCTTCGCGGATTTTAGGATGGCGATCGCCGCTCGTTTTCCCGGTACCGCCCAGGGTGACGGATTGCAGAATCGACACATCATCTTCAATAACCGCCGTCTCCCCCACCACAATACCGGTGGCATGGTCGAGCATAATCCCGCGGCCAATTTTCGCTGCCGGGTGAATATCCACCTGAAACGAGACCGAAACCTGATTTTGCAGGAAGATAGCCAGCGCGCGGCGACCTTTATTCCACAACCAGTGACCAATGCGGTAGGCCTGTAGCGCATGAAAGCCTTTCAGATATAACAGCGGCGTGGAGTATTTATCCACCGCCGGATCGCGAGTGCGCACGGCCTGAATATCGCAGGCTGCCGACGCGATCATTTCCGGGTCGGCGGCATAGGCTTCTTCAACTACTTCACGGATAGCGATAGCGGGCATGATGGGCGACGCCAGTTTATTTGCCAGCATATAGCTCAGCGCACTGCCCAGATTTTCATGCTTGAGTAGCGTGGCGTGATAAAAACTGGCCAACATAGGCTCACAGTCAGCTAAAGCGCGGGCTTCAGCTTTAATATTCTTCCAGACGATTTCCAGTTCTTCACACGGCATGGCTTACTCCAGACGGGCAGAAAACGACCAACCCGTTCTGTGCGGGTTGGGTCGTTTATGCAAACAGTTCCTTACGGCTAGTGGCGACTCAGCTCTTCCTTGCGGGCGCGACCTAATAACGTTAATGCTGCCTCGCGCGCGTTTTTTCCGCAATACAATACTTGATAAATTTCCTCGG
>OKEE01000656.1_pt1 | contig 12308 bp, 11 predicted proteins | sample 1611071 | NCBI WGS metagenome assembly OKEE01 (sample SAMN04436708, study PRJEB24849) | human gut metagenome | biome: human gut; feature: NICU; material: stool | host: Homo sapiens | place: USA: Saint Louis, MO | collected 2010-09-07 | reverse complement strand
ATAATAGATTGAGAAAAATCATGCTAGAGATGGCTATTGGTATAGAGCATTTTTCAAAAGTTCATTTATTATCTATTTTACAGCAGAATAATATTGATCCCTATGATGTAGTTGAAGATTATATGAATCAGCTAGATGGACCTAATTTTAAACAATTAACGGATGACCTATGGAAAAATAGTGGTAGTTTATATTGTGGTAATTTATATGATAAATATATTAAAGATAAAAATAAACGTTGTCCTGTATGGGCTCTTCTAGAAATGATTTCTTTTGGACAATATTTATATTTCTATAAATATTGTGCAGACTTATTGCAAAATACGGAGATTACAGAACGATTATACTTAATGTATACTGTTAAAAGCTTACGGAATGCATGTGCTCACAACAATTGTATTATTAATGATATAAATTCTACACATAATAAACGTATTAATGCTGATTTATCACGTGAATGTGCTAAATTTATAAAATCGCCATCAAGTAGACGCAGACATCTGGGACATATTTCAACTTATCAAATCTTAACTACGATGTACGCTCATCAAAGAATATGTATTAGTACTGGTGTTCATCAACATATATGTGGTGAATTAGATGAACTTAAGCAACGTTTTTTTAGAGATAATGACTATAAGTTACATGATAATATAAAGGCTACATTTGATGTGTTTATTAGAGCTATTGACACATGGTTCCACATAATGTAATATTTAAGTACATAGAAAAACCATTTTGGTTTCAAGCGGCAGCATCGTTAATTCGGTGTTGCTTTATTTTTTATATAAGCACCCTACGGGGTGCTTTTTTCATATTCAAAACAGTAGTTGTTTGTAATGGTATAATATTGATATAAAATACGTAAAAATACATGCCTTAACGCCATATAATGGTATTAAAACACTATATGGCTCTAGATGTATTATTGATAATGCAAGGGTTGAAACGATGATTAATATACGAAAACTAGAAAACGAATTATGGGAAGCTGCGGATGCGCTACGTGCAGGATCTAAACTGACGTCAAATCAATATTGTATGCCTGTATTGGGACTTATCTTTTTACGGTATGCGTATAGTCGTTTCAAGCTTGTTGAGGCTGAAATCCTAAAAGATAGGCCTATGCGTAATGGCCGTGTTATGCCTGTAGAAGCTAGTGACTTTAAGGCTAAGAGTGCTCTCTATTTACCTGTAGAAGCACAATATGACTATCTTCTTAATTTACCAGAAGATATCAAAGGTGCAGCCTTAACTAGCAAAGATGGTCAAGTCATGACTAGTCTTGGCGAAGTAGTCAATAACGCTATGGCTTTGATTGAAAATCAAAGTGCACAGCTAACAGGGATATTGCCTAAGAACTATACAGACTTTTCAGATGAGCTATTAGCAGAAATACTTCGTATCTTTAATAACTCTGCCCTTGATGAAGTAGGTGGAGATATTATTGGACGAATCTATGAGTATTTCTTAAACAAATTTGCTAAGAACATTGCTTCCGATGATGGTGTGTTCTTTACGCCAAAGTCTCTAGTTAAGATGATTGTTAATGTTTTGGAACCGACACATGGTACGCTATTTGACCCTGCCTGTGGGTCTGGTGGTATGTTCATTCAGTCTGGAGACTTTGTCAATTCTCATGGGATGAATGCAAATAGTGCGATGACATTTTATGGTCAAGAAAAGGTTGAGTATAATGCGCAGCTTTGTTTAATGAATATGGCCGTTCATGGTTTAACTGGGGTTATTAAATCCGGTGATGAAGGCAATAGCTTTTACAATGATGCTCATCAATTAGATGGTCGCTGTGACTATATTATGGCGAATCCTCCGTTTAACGTAGATAAGGTTAAATCTGAATCTACACAGGCGGCGGGACGTTTGCCATTTGGTATGTCTGGTGTTAACAAAAATAAGGAAATCGGTAATGCCAATTATCTTTGGATTTCTTATTTTTATAGCTATTTAAACGATACAGGGCGAGCTGGTTTCGTTATGGCATCCTCTGCTACGGATAGTCAAGGCAAGGATAAGGATATCCGTGAAAGCTTAGTAAAAACTGGTGCAGTGGACGTAATGGTGAGTGTTGGCAATAATTTCTTCTATACGAAATCCTTACCATGTTCTTTGTGGTTTTTTGATAAAGCAAAACCAGAGGTGATTAAAGATAAGGTACTCTTCATTGATGCCCGTAATTACTATACTGTTGTTGATCGTACGTTAAACGAGTGGACTGAATGGCAATTAAAAAACTTAAATGCTATCGTTTGGCTTTATCGCGGAGAAGTCGAGAAATATACAGCACTACTTAATGAATATCGCAAGACATTAGGTGAAGATAAAACCTTTGCTGAGTATGTAGAGGCTCTTTCCGAATAAGTGAAAGCTATTGAAGCGAAAGGTAAACAAGCTGTTTCTGATGCGGGCCGAGGTAAAGGTAAAAAAATCCAACAAGAATACGATGACAAGGTAGAAGCTGTTAAAGAAATATTAACCATTGCCCAAGAAGCACAGTGGTTATATGAAAAATTTGGAGATGGCGAATATGTAGACGTACCAGGTCTATGTAAGATTGCGTATATCACAAATGAGGCCAAAGGTGATAATGAGGGTATAAGCATTGAAGATAAAGGCTGGTCCCTCACACCAGGTGCTTATGTTGGTGTAGCCCTTGTAGAAGAAGATGGGGTTAACTTTGAAGAACGTATGTCTGAAATACAAGAAGAACTTTTAGCACTACAACAAGAATCTAATACACTTATGGAAACTATCTCTAAAAATATGAAGGAGATGGGGTTATGAGTTATCAGAATGAAAAGCTAAAGAATATTGCATTAATAAAAACAGGTAAATTAGATTCTAATGCAGCCGTTGCTGATGGTGCTTATCCATTTTTTACTTGTGATCCCAATACCCTAATGATTGATGATTGGGCATATGATACTGAAGCTGTTTTATTGGCAGGAAATAACGCTAGTGGAAATTATACGGCAAAATACTATAAAGGAAAATTTAATGCGTATCAACGTACATATATTATTGAGAGTGCAAATACTAGTCTATTATCAGTTAGATTTTTAGCTTTTGCTATTACTGCGCAGCTTCGTTTATTAAAGTCAATGTCTTCTGGATCCACAACAAAGTTTTTAACAATTAAGATTTTAAATGATTTAGATATTCCTTGCCCTGAAATAACTATTCAGAAAAAAATTGAGTTTATTATTGGGAGCTATGATGATCTTATTGAAAACAACCAAAAGCAAATCAAGCTCCTTGAAGAGGCTGCACAGCGTTTATATAAGGAATGGTTCATAGATTTACGATTTCCTGGGTATGAAAATGTGGAAGTTGTAGACGGAGTACCTAGAGGCTGGACTAGGAAAACAGTTTTAGATTGTCTTGAAACATACATTGGTGGAGGCTGGGGTAAAGAGGATATTACAAGTAAAAATACTATAGCAGGAAAAGTTATAAGAGGTACTGATATTAATGATATTAAGTCTGGGATATATACTGGTATACCGTTGAGATATCATACAGAAAACGATAAGAAAAAACGAACTTTAAAAATGAATGATATTGTGTTTGAATTGTCTAATGGAAATATTGATAATATAGGGAGAAGCTTGTTGATTGATGAATTAATTCTAAATAATTGTGGGGAAAATACTATTTGTGCCAGTTTTTGTAAATTATTTAGACCATTAGATAGAGTACATTCATTATTATTATATTTAGAAATTTTAGATATGAATTCCAGTGGACGAATGTTACCTTATAAAAAACAAGGATCAAATGGAATTAATAATTTTGCATTTGAAGATTTTCTTTTACATGAATTACTTATTCCATTAGATTATAAGATGGTGGCATCTATTGACACAATCATGTCTAAAATTATGGTAGCTAGAAGTCAGCTTGCTTTATTACAAGAAGCCCGAAATCGTTTACTCCCTAAGCTTATGAGTGGGGAAATAGAGGTGTAAAGGAGGTGTTACTATGAGCCATGATTATTCTGAAGAAAAACTTGTTCAGGATAGTGCTTGTGATATGCTACAGAATAAATTGGGGTGGAAGGTTGCCTATGCATATAATTTAGAGCAACTTGGAGTAGATGGCACATTTGGTAGGAATAGTTATAAAGAAGTCTTGTTGACTAGATATATACGTGAGGCTTTTAAACGACTCAATCCATGGATTAATGAGCAACAAATCGTAGAGGCAATTACTAAATTAACTCGTAGAATATCAACGGCATCCTTAATACAAATCAATGAAGAAAAATACAATTATCTTCGTGATGGCATTCCTGTAACGCTTAAGCGTCCTGATGGGAGAACGGAGGCTAAAAAGGCTGTTATTATAGATTTCAATAATGCACATAATAATGAATTCTTAGCGGTAAAGGAACTCATTGTTCATGGTGATTTGTATAATCGGCGTGCAGATATTGTTGGCTTTGTGAATGGTATTCCTTTGCTGTTTGCTGAATTAAAACGGCCGGATATTGATGTGAGAAATGCGTATGAAGACAATTACAAAGATTATTTGGATACCATTTCACAATTGTTCTATTACAATGCCTTTGTAATGCTTTCTAATGGCTTAGAAGCAAAGGTAGGTACTGTTGGTAGTAAATATGAATTCTTTCATGAGTGGAAACGTTTAGCAGAGGATGAAAAGGGCAGTGTAGCCTTTGAAACTATGCTTCTTGGTATCTGTAAGAAGGAAAACTTTCTTGATTTGCTAGAAAATTTTATCCTCTATGATCATTCTGATGGTCGTACCGCTAAAATATTTGCCCGGAATCACCAATACTTAGGCGTAAATGTAGCGGTAAATGCCTATGCTCATAGAAAATTAACGGATGGTAAACTTGGTGTGTTTTGGCATACTCAAGGTTCTGGTAAAAGCTACTCCATGGCATTTTTAGCACAGAAGATACGTCGTAAGATGTCTGGTTCACCAACCTTTGTAGTCCTTACAGACCGAGAAGAGTTAAATACACAAATTAGTGATACCTTTGAAAATTGTGGCATTCTTGGTAAGGATAGTAAGGCGAAACAGTGTATTGCTACTAGTGGTGAGGATTTAATTGCTAAATTAAAGGGTAATCCTAGCTTTATCTTTACATTGATTCATAAGTTTAACAAATCTGATGTAGAGCCGATTTATCCTGACCATGACATCATCATTATGTCTGATGAAGCGCATCGCAGTCAGTACGGACTGTATGCAGATAATATGATGAAACTATTACCAACAGCGGCCCGTATTGGATTTACTGGAACGCCATTACTTTCACATGATAATATTACAGCACGTACCTTCGGCGGCTATATATCGGTCTATGATTTTAAACGTGCTGTTGAGGATGGTGCTACGGTACCATTGTATTATGAAAACCGTGGTGCCAAGCTCGATGATTTACAAAACCCAGAGATAACAGATGAGATTCTTGATGCTATTGAAGCAGCAGATTTGGATAGTGCACAACAAGAGAAGTTAGAAAAGGAATTTGAAAAATCTATTCATATTCTTACTTCTGAGCCTAGATTGCGTTCCATTGCAAAGGACTTTGTACAACATTATTCGGATGTATGGACTAGCGGCAAAGCCATGTTTGTCTGCTTGAATAAGGTTACCTGTGTTCGTATGTACAACTTTGTACAGGAATATTGGAAAGAAGAAATTAATCGTCTTAGAAAACAAATTAAAACATCGACGCAACAAGAAGCACAAGAATTAGAACGCAAACTAAAATGGATGGAAGAAACGGATATGGCTGTTGTTATCAGTCAGGACCAAAATGAAATCCAAACATTTAAAGCCTGGGGATTAGATATTAAAACGCATCGTCGGAAAATGGTAAAACGAGAACTTGATAAAGAGTTCAAAGATGCAGATAATCCACTACGTATTGTATTCGTATGTGCTATGTGGCTTACAGGATTTGATGTTAAGTGTTTGTCTTGTTTATATTTAGATAAACCGTTAAAAGCTCACACCTTAATGCAAACAATTGCTCGTGCCAATCGTGTTAATGAAGGTAAGAGTAATGGTTTAATTATCGATTATATTGGTATCGTAAAAGCACTTAAAAAGGCGTTGGCTGAATATACAGCGAATGTTGGTAATCATGATGGTGTAGATCCAACAATCGATAAAGAGCAGCTCATTGCTCGTATATTAGAACTAATTGGTACGGTAACATTCTTTTTTAAACAAAAAGATATTTATCTATCTGATTTTGTTGAGGTCGATGGTTTTAATCGATTAGCGAAGTTACATGAAGCTGCTAATGCTGTTTGTGATAGTGCTGAATCAAAGCAAACTTTCACGGCTTATGCATCAGAATTACATAAGTTGATGAAATATATCGACCGTGATGATATTTCAGAGGATACACGTAAAACTTATGAAACGATTGCCGCTATACATCGAGAGCTTAATAAAAAGAGACGTGATATAGATACTACTGATTTGATGGTGACCATTAATTCTATTATTAGTGACCATATAGAGGTACAGGACTCTTTGCAACATGTAGGAGAGGGTATTCGTTTTGATATTAGTGCTATCAATTTTGATGTATTGCGTGCAGAGTTTGCCAGAGTTAGAAATAAGAATTTATTATTTAATGATTTAGGAGATTTAATACAACAACGTTTGGATAGAATGTTAGCAGCAAATCCTAATCGTAGAGATTATTATGAGCGCTATAGAGAAATCATTGAAGATTATAACTCTGAAAAAGACCGTACTAATATAGAAAAAACATTTGAAGCATTAATGCAATTAGTTAAAGATTTAACTGATGAGGAGTCCCGCTATATCCGAGAAGGTTTTACTAGTGATGATGAATTGGCTATCTTTGATTTATTAAAACGAGATAATCCTAATAAAGCAGATATTAAGAAGTTAAAAGGTACTGCTACAGAGATGTTTAGCAAAATAACAGAGGCGATTTCAAAAATGGACCACTGGGCAGATAAGGATGAAACAACAGCGGAGATACAAAATCTAATTCGAGACATTCTTTGGCGCGAACTTCCAGAAAGCTATGATGATCGACTCATAGAAATCTGCCGTGGCGATGTGTTTGAATATGTTTATACTAGATATGGACATGTTTAGCTGTAAAGCGATGATATATCTAGGTGTGGCAACTTTATAGTTATAGTTATAAAAGGGATGGCGTTCCCTTCGAAAGCGACTTTGGCTCTGTCCCAAAGGGACAGAATAGGCCGGTGGAGCTTGAGGAGGGAATGCCATCCCTTTTAACCTAATATCCGAAATACTGGGGCACACCTAGATATAACATGTCCTAAATCAGAGCACTTTCACAATACCCATATAAATGTTAAAATAAACAGTATATATTCTATTGAAGAAAAGAGGGTATTATGGAACGGATAAAGGATCTCGTGTACACCCATGACCAGGGTGGACAGTTTAGATGGGTGACGGTGAGCACCTTGATGCTCGCATTGGGCACGATTTTGCACTTGGTGAGCCCTAGTTTTGCAGGGGTTACGCCAAACTGGATGATTTCCGCGTATTGCGTAGCTATTTTGTTGACGAAACCTAGTGTATCTCAAGCATTGGGCATTGGTTTAGTGGCGGCCTTGATTGAGGTGTTAACCTCCAAATCTGGGTTCCCTTATGGTAACTTGTTGTCCGAACCAGCTGGTGCATTGGTGATAACATTCATTTCTCGCACCATGACATCTATGAAAATCGGTAAAATTGGTTCCTTTGAAATCACACCGATTGTAGGCTCATTCTTTACGACTGTTGTATCTGGCGGTATTTTCGTTACGTTGTTATGGCAAATTGCAAACTTGCCTAATAATGTATATCTCTACGCTATGTGGCCTCTCGTGTTAGTGGTAGCGGCTGTAAATGCAGCGATTACGCCAGTGTTATACATTCCGGCTCAAAAGATGTTCGCTAAACGCGGCATGTTGCCTACCGGTAGCGAAGCTTCTAGTGACCATAGCGGACTCGTTATTACACCAGAACGGGATGCAAAGATTTCCATTGAGCATATGAATTATTACCATCCTAAGGTGACTGAGCCTACGTTAAAGAACATCAACCTCGATGTACATGATGGTGATTTCCTCGTTGTAACAGGGCCTGCCGGTTGTGGTAAAAGTACGCTTTGCATGGCCATGGTGGGGGCGGTGCCTAAATTCTACGGTGGTCGCTTAGAAGGCATGGTATTCGTAGACGGTAAGGCTACAACGCAATTATCGATTCCTGAATTAGCAAACCATATTGGTGTTGTTCTTGCCGATTACGATACACAACTCGTAACGATGACGGTTCGCGAAGAAGTAGCCTTTGCTATGGAAAACCGTGGCTATGATCGGGCAACCATCGATGCTCGTTGTGCAGAGGTGTTTAAACAAGTCGGTATTGAAGGCCTTGAAGATCGTAAAATTACGAGCTTGTCCGGCGGTCAACGTCAACGTTTGGCGATTGCTTCCGTGCTGGCAACCAATCCATCTGTCCTCGTTCTCGATGAACCAACGAGCTCTCTTGACCCAGATGGGACGGCAGAACTATATCGTCTCGTAGGTGATTTAAACCGTAATCATGGTATCACTGTTGTGGTTATCGATCATGATTTGCATGCTGTATTGCCATATGCTAATCGCATGGCACTTATGGTAAATGGTGAAATCGTATGCGATAGCGATGTATCTACCACATTGGAATACATGTACAATCATGATATTTATGTAGAAGCATTGCCATCCGTATTTACAACGTATATGGAATTGGAAAAGGCCGGTTACCATAGCGACGAACCTTGGCTTAGCATCGAATCGGCTATCAAGGGTCTTCATCACATCGAAATGGCTAAGGCTATCGACCGTTCTCGTTATGAACATACAAATGTCAATGGTGAAAGCCAAGTTCAACAAGGTAATGATGTAGGTGAAAGTACAGGAGGTGGCGCACATGCTTAAGGTAGAAAACTTACGATTTGGCTATGTGCCTACCGTAGATATTTTTAGAAATGTAAACTTTACCATTCATGAAGGCGAATTTATTGCTGTAGGTGGTAAGAATGGTTGTGGTAAAACGACGATTACACGTCTCTTAGTAGGCCTTGAAAAGGCTGCGGAAGGGCATATCCGTTATAACGGCAAGGATATTACATCCATGCCACCATCTAAACGAGGTCAATTTATTGGATATGTATTCCAACAACCGGATCGCCAAATGTTTAGACCGACTGTGGCTACAGAGGTGGCGTTTGGGCCTGAATCTTTAGGCCGTTCTAAAGATGAGGTTACACACATTGTAGACGAAGTATTAGAGCGTTGTGGTATCAGTCATTTACGTGACGAGTATCCACCTACATTGCGCCGTGGTGAAAAGCAACGCGTTGCTATTGCCTCTGCATTGGCTATGCAGTCCCAAATCCTCATCCTCGATGAACCTACAAGTGGTCAAGATGGTAAGGAAACAAAAGAATTGTTAGCCTTGCTCCGTCAGTTGAATCGTGAAGGTCTTACGATTCTATTGATTACTCATGATATGGAAATCATGGCGGCTGAATGTTCCCGTGCCATCATCATGGGACATCGCACCGTATCCTTTGACGGCACACCAGAAGAACTATTTTCAAAATCTACCGATGAACTACATGATCTTGGTCTCACAAAACCGCCAAGTGTGGAGCTTTCACAAGCAGTACCGGGCTTAGGTTACTGCAAATCGATGGATGAATTACGGACGCGCCTTATCGCGCAATTGGCAGAATAGGAGGGGACCATGGAACGTTTAGTACCATTAACAAAAATTTTGATGACCCTCGCCGTATCCGTATGGGCCATCTTCTTGCGAGACTGGATGTCTTTGATGGCATTAGTCGTCGTAGAATTAGTAGCACTGTTGTTGACCGGTTTACTATGGAAACAATATAAGGCCGTGTTTGCGTTAGTTGTATTCGCTGTATTCTTAGGTATCATTCAATACTTGGGCAGCGGAGACGTCGTTTCTGCCGTTGTATCAGGCCTTCGTATGCTAGCCATGACGCTCGTATTTATTGCACTCTTAGCAACAACTAAATTGCAAGACTTAACAGCGGCCCTCGTAACACAATGCAAAATTCCTTATGAATATGCATTTATGTTTACCGCAGCCCTTCGCTTTGTACCTGATTTCATTGGTGAAAGTAAGGCTGTACAAGAGGCACAATCTTGTCGTGGCCTTTCCTTGGAAGGCAATATCTTTAAACGCATGAAATCCTATGGCTCTGTTATCCAACCATTACTCTTAAAATCCTTAGGCCGTTCTGAAACAATGGCTTTGTCCTTGGAACTAAGAGGCTTTGGTGGCAAGACACATAGCTTTGCCGCGTCCGTAGGTCTTAAACTAATAGACTATATAGTTATTGTTGCATTAATTGTAGTCACACTTATTCTATTTGGTGTACTATAGAGATATAATTGACTATTTCCTATTTATTATTAGTTAGTGTTATATATTTATGATATACTACAAATGGGTAGTAAAGCGTACAAAATTACCTACAATATAACAAAAAAGGACGAGTTGCAGCTCGTCCTTTTTCTTGCTTATTTTTTTTGTCTTATTGTTGAGCCAATAGTTATAGGTAGTTACAACTAAGGTTGCTTCCATAAACTATTTTAGAGGAAGATATGAGTGAATTAATAATTCGATCAATTACAAAAGATGATGTGTTTGCTTGTTTATCTATTTACAACTACGAGGTCGAACATGGCGTAGCCACCTTAGATCTTGAACCTCGCACATTGGAAGAGTGGCATGAGTGGTATAACGCGCACAGCGATGAGCATCACCCTATCATTGTAGGAACCATTGATGATGTAGTGGTAGGATATGCATCGCTTTCACCGTATAGATTAAAGGATGCTTTCAAAAGTACTGTAGAATTGTCTATTTATATTCACCAAGATTACCGTGGTCAAGGTGTGGCAACACAGTTGATGGAACGTATTATAGCTATGGCGAAATCCGATGATACATTACATAATGTGGTGTCCGTTATTACTGCAGGGAATGAGGGGAGCACGAAATTGCACAATCGATTTGGTTTTACCTATTGTGGTCTTACCCCTGAAGTTGGTTTTAAACATGGAAAATATCAGGATACCGAAACTTACGCATTATTGGTATAATAATAGATATTAAATCATTCATATATCCGTGGGGTTGCGGATGTATGCTATACATAGATAGGGGTAAGTTATGATAAATATGAAAGCAGAACGGCAGTTCATAGGCAATAGTACGTATCGTAGCCGATTGGTGGATGGTCATTTTCATACTGAATTATGTCCACATGGTAGTGGTGATAGAACGGCGCTTATGATTGAAAAGGCCATTGAATTGCGTATCGAAAAGGTGTGCTTAACAGAGCATGCTCCGTTGCCAAAGGCCTTTGAGGCAGAGTACGGTGGTGATAAGGTTGCATACGATACGGCGTCTCTTAAACTCAATCAGGTGGATTCCTATCTCGAATTAGGTCGCGAATTACAACGTGCCTATGGTACGCATATCGATATTTCCCTTGGTTTTGAGGTGGATTATATCCCTGGTTTTGAAAGCGATATCCAAGACTTCCTTGATCGCTATGGTCCATTGACGGATGATAATATATTATCTGTTCACTTTATGGATGGTGTAGGTGGCAAATACTACTGTGTTGACTACAATACAGAGGAATTTGAAAAGGGCTTTGGCCCTTGGATTTCAAATCAAAGTGAATTGTATTATAAATACTTTAGTATCATTCGCCAAGCAGTGCGCGCCGATTTAGGTACGTATACGCCAAAGCGAATAGGTCACTTTGATTTAATCAAGAAATACCAACATCATTTTGGTTTTGAACATCATTTAGATAAGCGAAATGCACAACTCGTAAGCGATATATTACATATTATGCGAGTTCAAGGTAGAGAACTAGATTATAATATGAGCGGATTCTTTAAACCTGATTGCGGTGAAATGTATCCGAGCCGCTTTATTCAAGGAATAGCTGCCATTATCGGCGTGCCCTTTGTGCTAGGATCTGATGCGCATAGCGTAGCTGATGTGGCAAAGGTTTGGGACTAGATATATTATTTGATTATGATATAATAAAGACAAGAAGAGCCAATTAACGTTGTGGAATGCGTTAGGCTCATCTCCAAAAAATAGAAAAATGAGAAATGGCCTAATGTCCCTTACGGGGTGTTAGGTCATTCTTATTGTACGCCGAATAGGCATGACTAAACCCCCAGTTAAACTGGGGGTCGGTAAAA
>OKEE01000648.1_pt1 | contig 12421 bp, 12 predicted proteins | sample 1611071 | NCBI WGS metagenome assembly OKEE01 (sample SAMN04436708, study PRJEB24849) | human gut metagenome | biome: human gut; feature: NICU; material: stool | host: Homo sapiens | place: USA: Saint Louis, MO | collected 2010-09-07 | reverse complement strand
GCCGTGACAACGTAACACATTTCACACAAATAAGACCATACGCTCCAGAAGAAATCAGAGCAATTCAATGGTTGTCATTCGGTAGCAACGCATTCAATGCAGCAGTTGCATTCTACGCAAACGTAGAAACAACACCAAGCTATGTTGGAGATCAAGTAGTAAAAGCAACATCAGAAAACTTCTACTGGGCTAACAGAATCATAGCAGCACTTTGCGATGCACATTTCAACAAAACAGCAATCTTCATCGAAAGATACCAAGGAGCAGTTCAATCTAAATCCAATGAAATTATCAACAAATACGACGAAGAATTTGCTAAAAACTCAGGTAACGTTCATGAATTACTTGAAAAAGCAAACCAAGAAATGGCAGATTTCTTAAAAGAAAAAACAGACAAATTACTTCACGACGTTTTATTCACAGCAAGCTGCGAAATGAAAAACGGATTCGCAAGAAGTGACAACTAATATTAAACTAAAATCGGGTTTGATAATCAAACCCGATTTTTCTACATAAGAAATTTTAAAAGAGGAAACATAAATGAAAGCACTAAGTATACAACCATTCTACGCAACAATGATAGCTATGGGATGCAAATGGATCGAACTTCGAAGTTGGAAGACAGATTATCGAGGATGGATATTGATTTGTGCATCCACTGCAGAAATAAATTCGAAAGAACATCACTCATGAATGGACACGCAATAGCAATCGCAGAATTGGCCGACATTCGAAAATACAACGACGAAACTGACAGAGCAGATGCATTTTTAGATGATGACGAAACATTTGAGGGATATTCGTGGATATTCAACCGCGTAATTCCAATCGTGCCATTTCCGGTAAAAGGCAAACTTCACTTATTCGAAGTGGATCATGAACTAGATGACCTCGAAGCAATCGACATAGATTACGACACAAAACAATACGATGTAGATGTCGCAACGTGGTGGAAAGAAAATGGGTTCATAGAAAACTTGAATATATTTGGAGAAGAATAATTTAATTCTAAAAAAATTTAAAAAACAGAGCGAAAGAAATAACTTTCGCTCTGTTTTTTTGCAGAGAGAAACAGCTACAATACTGAATTAACAAACTCATTTTCAAGTACTCCACCATTTTTAATAATAGACTTAGCTGATCCTATATTTTCTTTATCACAAATCATGAGTACTCTTTCAATTCCCAACTTTTTACACTCTATCAAAGCTAGTCTTATCATTTCTGTTGCATAGCCTTTTCTTCTCTCACTGGGTCTTATTCCATCTCCAATATGTCCAAATTCTTTCAAAATTGACTCATTTAAATAGTGGCGAATATTTACAGCTCCTAAAAGCCTATCTCTTTCTTCATCTAAAAGAAAGAAAACTGAATCTGGAACTTTATTTTCGGTTTTAGATTTTACTTATAAGTTATCTAGATAATAGTCAAAATCATGGTAATCATTCTTAAATATTGACCTCGGAGAAGTGTTTGTGTTATTCATTTCTTGGTCAATCTTCCATTCATCAATCATCTCACCAAGCTTTAATTCATACTCTTTAGTTAGTTTAATTAATTTTAGTTTCATATATTTTCCTTAACTCCGTTATTACCGTGCACACAACCTACCCAATATCCAAAATATAGCTACAAACAAGTATTTAAAAGAAATTTCCGACCACTAATTTCAAAATACTAACCTTTTAATAATAAATCCACAAAATCAATAATATATTGATTTCAAGCACTCAGATTTTTCTAATTCTTCTCCAACAACACAACAGCTTCGCAGTGAAACGAGTGAACACTAAGTATGTCTTGTTGACCTGTTTGTATGTGGAAACTTATTAATGAACCTTTTAACGATAGGTAGAAACTATCGTTAAAAGGTTTCAGATAGACAGACTGGGATTTTTTAATCTTTAGTTATCGGAATTCTTAAGATAACGGCAGCTTCTGTTAATCTTCTGCTTCTTAAATATTCTGAAAGCGTTGTTTCGGTCAGAATATAAAACAAGCGACTAAACATCGAATACGAATATCCGGATAGCTGTGCTACTTTCTTTTCGTCAATTTCATCATCAAGAATTGTTTCAAGATAATCAATCGTATTGTTAAACAACTTGATAATATTCATTTCGATTCTCCCTTTCTTTCGGTTAATTTTAGCATAGAGGAAGATTTCTTTTCCTACCCTAAAATATCTGTACAAGTTTTATAGGTTTTATCTCTTATAAACTTATACTTTGCTAAACTTAATAAACTGGGATTCATAAATTACTATCTAACCATGTTTTTAGTTCATCAAAACTGTAATCTCCTTTTAACGCTATTCCATCTTTAATAATTGAATTCTTACATTCCTTTTTGTAATCTTCAATCATTCTCCCAAAACAACCTCCGCCATGCGTGCAAAACGGAATAATTGTCTTTCCACTTAAATCAACCGTTCTTAAAAACGATAGCACGGGTGGGGCAAAAGTTTTAAGCCAATTAGGAGAACCAATAAAAACCACCTCCACATTTTCAATAGTTTCTGCCCCTTGAATAAGAGGTGGGCAATATCCTTTTTCAATTTCTTCTCTCACTTCTTTTACAGCTGTATTATATGAGAATGAATAAGGCTTTTGTGGCTTCAGCTCTCTCAAATCTCCATCAGTAATCAACGCAATATCTTCTGCTAATCTTCTTGTTATTCCTGAATATGAATAATATACAACTAAAGGACTCATTATAATTACCTCCTTAATTCAACCTAATTACTGTTATATCATTTTTATTATATGATAAGTAGCCTGATATTATCTATCCTGTTCACTCCCCCTAAAATATACATAGTGTCTACACACCCTGCAATAATCTGCACTTGAACTGTTCCCACAGAGGATTTTCCAAATAGAAAAATGGCTTTTAAGATTTCTTTTAAACTCCTAAAAGCCATTGATTTCAACAGTCTTATAACATCTTATCTTATTTTCTTGACATCAATACTACACTCTCGCAGTGGTAAGTTCTTGGAAACTGATCGAAGAACTCTAATGATTTGATTTTATATCCTTTTTCGATAAATTTGTCCAAGTCCATTCTTTGTGTTATCGGATTGCATGAGATGTAGATAAATTTATCTGGATTGATGTCGATTAATCGATCGATAGCTTTTGGGTGAATTCCATCTCTTGGCGGGTCGAGGACTACTACGTCTTTTTTCTCAACTTTTTCCATAAAATTCAAGCAATCGTCGCAGATGAACTCTGTGTTAGTCAATCCATTTAGTTCTGCGTTTTCTTGTGCTTTTTCGACTGCTTCAGCAACTATTTCGACTCCGATTACGCTTTCAGCTTTTTTTGCAAAAATTTGTGCGATGGTTCCTGTTCCACAGTACAAATCGTAGACGTTTTTTTCTGACAAATCTCCAGCTAATTCCAAGGCTCTGTTATAAATTTGCTCTGCTTGTGCTGGATTTGGTTGGAAAAAGGAAAATGGAGATATTCTAAATTCAAAGCCATTTATTTTTTCTGTCAAATATTCTTTGCCATACAACAATTCTAATTTGTCGACTATTACTGCGTCTGAAATATTATCGTTAATTGTGTGATAAATAGACACGATTCTGTTGTCGATTTGCTTTGCAAATTCAATGAAATCATTCACATCAAACTCATCACTTGTCGTTACCAAATTAATCATGTACTCATCATCATTGAAACTTTTTCTGATTATGAAGTGTCTCAAAAGTCCTGTGTGTTTTATTTTTTTGAAAAATTCGTAATTTTTGTCACGAAAATATTCTTGAACAGCTTGTCTGATTTTGTTGAAGCCTTCATCAATGATATTGCAATCTACGGTGTCTGTTATTTCGTAGAATTTGTTTTTAGTGTGAAGTCCCAAAACAAGAGGACCACCTTTGACACTATCTCCAAAAGTGTATTCCATTTTGTTTCTGTAGCCTTTTAAAATAGGCGATGGATGAAAAGTAATATCCTCATCGTAAATATCTTTGTATAATTCTGTGAGTGTTTTTTTCTTCAAATCGCACTCCACATCATACTCTAATTTTTGATAAATACAACCGCCGCATCTTTCATTTACAGGGCAACCTTTAATAGTTTCAAGAGGGGAGTTTTCTAGTTTTTCAACTAGTTTTCCCTCAATAAATCCCTTTTTTTTTCTTTTTCGTTGAAAAGAGATTGTTTGTCCTTGAATTGTGTTCTTTATAGAATACAAATTATCGTCTATTTTGCAAATTCCCTTGTTGGGAAATACATTGTATTCTACTTTTGCCTCTAAAATTTTTTTCATTATCCTTGTAGACCGTCTGCTTGTCTTTGCATATTTTCTACGACGATATCGTGAATATCTCCGATTGATTGTCCGTATTCCAATACTTGCCAAGGTTCATTAGTATGGAAATGAATTTTAATCAAATCATCGCCACCTACAACCAAAAGGCAATCGCCCTTGAAATGTTCTGTGATATATTCACTAATTGTATCGCTTGATAAGTTTTCTCCTGCTATTAATAATTGTGTATCAAATCTAAATTCTATTTGTTCTGACATAATTTCACCTTCATTTTTAAATTTCCCATTGGGATTAAGTTAATTTTACCATATTGTGTTGTAATTTTCTCAGAAAAATTATTTCCAGCTATTCGGAAGAAGTGATTTGTAAGGATATGAATCAAACCTATCGTCAATCAAAAATAATTCTCCAGTATCTGTGTCAGTTCTAATAAGTCTTCCACCAGCTTGGTGTACCTTGTTCATTCCAGGATACACATAAGCGTAATCGAATCCATTTTTTCCATTTTCGTCAAAATATTTTTTAATCAAATCATTTTCTACGCTAATTCCGGGAAGTCCGACGGAAATTATTCCAACAGTATTCAATCTGTCGCCACTCAAATCCACGCCTTCGCTGAACACTCCACCCAAAACACAAAACGCCATTATGTTTGAAGTTGTTGTAAATTGGGACAAGAATTCCAACCTTTCCATATCAGTCAGCGTTCTTTCTTGTGTTAAAATATCGAAACCACAAATCTCATACACTGATTCCAAGTACGAATAAGAAGGAAAGAATATGAGTTTGTTACCAGGCTTTTCGTTGATTTTTCGAAGGATTTCTGCGATTTTATATTTCGTATCTTCGCGGTCTTTGAATCTAGTTGAAATGTTGATGTGATTTACTTTCAAATTCTCTTTTGGGAAAGGAGATTCCAATCTTATGTTGTAGAATTTTTCCAAGCCCAATACATCTGCAAAGTAGGTCATAGGAGACAGTGTCGCTGAGAAAAATACGTTTGATTTGCATTTTTTCAAAAGATTTTTAAAAATATTGTGAGTGTTCAAGCACATGATGTTGTAAATAACATCATCGTTTTCTGATTTTATCAAAGTGACGAAAGAATCATCGTAAAAATCAGAAATTTTCAAAAATTTATTGATTTCAAAATACACATCCAATACTTTGTCGTAGTATGGTTTGTCCTTTTCTTCGACCAAAAATTTCGTCATGGATTCTTTGCAACGTACACAATAATCAATCAAATCTACTGACAAATCCTTGTATGTGTTGACTGGTTTTCCCAAAGATTCATCTTTGATTTGTTTGGCGATTTTCTTCAAATTGCGTTTGATTTTGAGTTCTTTTTTATCATCTAAAAGCTCATCACAACAGTCCATAAGTTGGTTGAAACTCAACGAATACGAGTACATATCACGCCCACGATTCACCAAGTTATGAGCCTCATCAACCAAAAGCGACATTCTCAAATATGGAACTTCGAAAAATCTTTTTAGATATACTACCGGATCAAAAACGTAATTGTAATCACAAATCACAATGTCACAGAAATTGGACAAATCCAGCTCCAATTCCAACGGACAAACTCTGTATTTGAATGCATATTTTTTGATGATTTCTTCCACTATAATATCTTCGTTTTCAAGCATATCGAGAATGCATTTGTTCACCCTGTCGTAGTGACCTTTTGCAAATTCGCAATCATTTGGATTGCATTTGACTTCATTATTGATACAGACCTTGTTCTTTGCGATTATCTCAACTGATTTTATTATTAGACCTTTTTGTTTCATTAAATACAATTGGTCGTTGCAGGCTTTTTTCAGAGTGGACTTTGCAGTCAAATAAAAAATCTTGTCCGTCAAATCTTCTCCCATAGCTTTAATTGAAGGAAAAAGCGTGGAGATAGTCTTGCCGATTCCTGTTGCAGCTTCCACCATCAAATCTACACCCTGTTTGGTTGCAGAATACACGTTTTGGCTCAAATACTTCTGACCAGCTCTAAATGCAGGATATGGAAATGATAAGTTCTGAATGGATTCATCACGATCTTTTATGTGTTGTGTGATTAATTCTGTGAACACGGAATATTTTTCTAACAATGAAAAATAAAATTCTTTTAATTCTTCAAAAGTAAAATTTTGCCTGATAAATTTTATTTTCTTGGTATCAGTTTGATAATAAGTTAGCTGCAAATCAATATCTTCCAAGTCGTTGTCCAAAGCATAAAAATACCCGTAGCATTTTACTTGTGCCCAGTGATATTTGTTGGAATTGTATTCCAATTCTTCCAAATCACGCGTAGTCGATTTTATTTCATCTATTAAAGTTTTACCATTTTTAATTCCTATTCCGTCAGCTCTACCTTCCACGATGTAATTTACCGATTTGTAGAGGGTAGTGTTTTTGAGAGTAACTTCCGGCAAAAATCCAATATCGTATTCTTTTTGAATCATTTTATGGATTTTCTGGCCTTCTTTTGCTCTGTCGAACACATTTCTGAATCTATCGTCTATATCGCCGCTTCGTTCAGTGTATTCAACCAAATCTCTGACAGAAAGTTTGATTTCTTTTTTCATAGCTTATAATTTTGTTGAAGCAAGTTTACTTCCTTGTAAATTTTCCTTCTTTCAATCGCCAAATCGCGATACATTTTATCCTCATCTGTTACATATTCTATTTTTTCATTTACAATTTCAGATTCTCCGTCTTCATTCACACTTACCATTGTGAAATATCCCGAAGCTTTTATGATATCTGTTCCCTCGACTTTTGCACGAACGAAACATTCCATGCTAGTTTTTCCAACGTAATCTATGATTGCTGTGATTTTTATGATTTCACCTAATTTTGTTGGAGCATTAAATGTCAAATTATTTACAGCTTTGGTCAATGTTTTATTGGAACAAAATCTTCTCGTGCACACACCTGCGATTGTGTCCATCATTTTGAATAATTCTCCTCCGTGAAGAAGTCCGTAAAAATTACCCATATCTCCATTTGCTCTGAATTTTACAATTGTTTTTGTATCTTGTTTTGTTTTCATATTTAACACATTTTAATTCTTACTTCTATAATAGTATAAAATTTTATTTTCGGAAAAATTAAATCAATCGCAAGTATTTAAAATTGAAACAAAAACAAATAAAATGTATAATTAGATTGTATGAACTTTACAGGAGGTTAATGATTTGAAATATAGAGAATATTATGATAATGTTTTAGTCCGAATTGAAAAGGGCGAAGACGTTGTAGAAAAATTATTCGAATTAGTTGAAAAGCTTCAGCTAAAAAATGGTTCTATTTCAGGAATTGGCGCCAGTGATAATATAACTGTGGGATTATATAGTGTCGAAAAACAAGAATACCCTAAGAAAAATTTCACAGGTGAAATGGAAATCACGAGCATCCTTGGAAATATCTCTACTATGAATGACAAACCTTATTTGCACATGCATATTACATTTGCAGATGAGAATTTGAATGTTCACGGCGGACATTTGAACGAGGCTATCATATCAGCAACTTGTGAAATCATAATTAATAAAATAGACGAAAAAGTTGATAGATTCAAAGATTCTGAAACAGGTTTAAATTTATACGATATTTAAAGGAGATAAATGAAATATTATTTTAATAATGACAGCGTAGATCCGTATTACAATTTTGCGGTTGAATATTTTTTCGCAAAGCATAACATTCCAGTGTTTATTTTGTGGAGAAATAAGGATTCAATTCTACTAGGCAAAAATCAAAACATTTACAGAGAAGTTAACTTGAAATACACTGAAGAAAATGGAATTAATCTAGTTCGTAGGTTATCTGGCGGTGGTTGCATATATACTGATGAAAAAAATATGCAATACACTTTTATTGAAAGTCAAAACTACGCAAATGACTTCAAACATTTCGCTAATATGATAATCAATCAAATGAAAAAAATGGGACTTAATCCAGAATTCAGCGGTAGAAATGATATTTTGATTGACGGTAAGAAAATAAGCGGCAACGCACAATATATGAAAAACAGCATGGTTGTTCATCATGGTACAATTCTTTTCGATATTGGTGTCGAAAAGATGATGCATTCACTTACTCCTCAAAAAATAAAATTCGAAGGAAAAGCCATCAAATCTGTAGAATCCAGAATCACAACTATTAATGATATGATTGATATGGAATACGATGAGTTTTTCAATAAAATTAAAAACGGTATCATTGAAGATAATAACTTAGAAGAATACGTGCTTAACGATTCTGAAAAAGAAGAAGTGAATAAATACATCGATTTATTTAAAAATGAAGAATTTATTTACTCAAAAGGAGAAACTACTGCAAATTATCAAAGAAAACACAAGTTTGGAGTTGTGGAGTATAGCTACAACATCAAGGATAATTTGATTGATAGTTTCAAAATAGAAGGGGATTTCTTTTCAAACAAAGATATTTCAGAATTTTGCGATATGTTTGTTGGAAAGACTATGACAATAGATGGTTTCCACAATGTTTTGAATGATGTTAATATCGGGGAATACATTGTTGGAATGGATGAGAAAGTGTTTTTAGGTGATATATTTGATTAGAAAACCAAAATGGATGAGAGTAAAGATAGAAGGTAGCCAAAACCTTCACGAAGTAGAAAGTTTAGTAGATGGTTTTGAATTGAACACAGTTTGCAAGGAAGCAAATTGTCCTAACAGAATGAAATGCTACGAATCACGTACAGCTACATTTATGATTTTAGGAGATATTTGTACTAGAAACTGTAGATATTGCAACGTAACTACTGGAAGAGGAAGAGCTGTTGATGAAAAGGAACCTGAAAATGTTGCAAAAGTTGTGCAAAAATTAGGGTTGAAATACGCTGTTATTACTTCAGTTGACAGAGATGACTTAAAAGACGAAGGTGCAACTCAATTCAAAAATGTTATCAAGGAAATTAGAAAATACAATGAAGGAACATTAGTAGAAGTTTTGATTCCTGATATGCACGCAAAGCATGAATTATTGGATATTGTTTTTGATGAAAGACCAGATGTATTAAATCACAACGTTGAAACAGTTCGTTCTATCTTCAAAGAAATGAGACCTCAAGGTAACTTGGACAATTCTTTTGAAGTTTTAAGATATGCAAAAGAAAAAGGACTTGTAACTAAATCTGGATTTATGGTTGGACTTGGAGAAACAAATGAAGAAGTTCATCAAATGTTAGATAAGTTGAACGAATTAAAAGTAGATATAGTTACTATTGGACAATATTTGATGCCAACATTGGAACATGCAGAGTTGGACAGATACGTTACTCCGGAAGAATTTGACGAATTCAAACAATACGGTGAATCAATAGGAATTAAACACGTTGAGAGCGGCCCATTCGTAAGAAGTTCTTACAATGCGGGCAATGTATTTAAATCATTGGAGAAAAAAGAAGATGAGTAATGCAAAATAGGGCGAAAGCTCTATTTTGTATTATAAGAGGGAAAGTATGAACAAGTATATTTTTAGAGAAAAAATAAATTTGCTGGTGCAAATTTTACTGACGATTTTGTTGTCGTGTTTTTTGGTGGTGGCTATAGTATTTACGAAAAGATTATTTGAAGTTCAAAACAAGACCTTCTCACTTATTGTAATTAGTGCATCGTTGATTTTGTTCGCTGGAATAAATTATCTCAAGGACAGAACGATTTACAACATGGGACTTTTGTTTGTAGAGGGATTTAAACAAGATTTGTTTCACAATGTAATCTCACAAAACTTTTACGAAATACAACAAAAAGAAAAAACTTTTTCGAACGACATAACATCGACATCACTTTACTTAAAGGAATATTACGTTATTCCGACATTGGAGTTGATATCTGATGCAATTTTATTGATTGCAGTTTTTGTTACAACAGGATACTGCGTTTCATTTATTCCGGTGTCAATTATAACTGTGGGAGTGTTGATTTTCAGTTTAATCAATGTGAGAATCGACAAATCAATAATAGAAAAGAAAACAAATACATCGAATTTAAGAAAAAGATACGTGTATTTTCTAGATGATATGTTAAATTCCAAGAAAGTCATCAACTCAAAGGCTAACAAAGCGCTTGAAGTTGTTCACAGTAAATTAATAGAAGACATATCAGAAAAAGTGACGGAACTTGACAAGGAAGAACTCACAAAATACAATCTAAAATTATTATTCATCGGAGTATATTTTATAATTAGTTTGATTTATATTATTAAACAGCCACAAATCAGCATCGGTGAAGTTATCATTCTTATAAGTTCAGTTATGTTGCTTCATCATATCATTAAAAAAATCGTAAAAGAACGATCTATGATTGTGCAATCTGAGCAAAAAGTTTTCGAAATGGAAGAAATTTTTGGGAATCAAGAAAAATCAGATAAAATTGTAGAACACATAAAAGACATTGAGTTCAGAGATGTGAAATTGTATTCTTCAAATGTTAAAGTTAAGATCAACTACACATTTTATACTGACAAAAAATACTTAATTATTTGTGATAATGAAGAAGTTGTAAACTTACTAGCCAAATCATTCATTCAGACATTGTCTCCGCAAAGTGGAATGATTTTGGTAAATAATGAGCCATTAGAAGAGTTTGATTTGTCATCAAACCTGCTAGTAACTTACGATGAAAGTTACATCTTCGATACTGATTTTAGAAATAATGTTACATTGTTTAATTCTTTTGCTGATAAGAAAATCCCACCATTGTTAAAAATATTCGATGAAGAATTGACTTCAAAACAAAGATATTCTGAATATAGTGATAGAGATAAGAATTTAATCAGATATAAGAGAATAATCAATCAAGATTCTGAATTTAACATGGTAGTTAATTTGTTTGAAAATTTGGACGAAAATACTGGCAATATTTTGCTAGAAGATTTCATCTTGAGATTCAATGGATCAATATACTGTGCTAAGGACGTTAATCCATTTATAAAGGAAAAATTCGACGAAGTATTGTATGTTAAAAATATTGACAGCGACTATTTGTTAGTTCAAGAATAAATCAAACATCACGGTAAATTATTTATCGTGGTGTTTTTTTATTTTTATACTTTACAAGAAAAATTTTTGAGTTAAAATATATAAGTAATTTAAATTTTGGAGGAATTATGAATTGGTTAAATAAAAATTATAAAGGATTATTGCTTTGCCTTTTAATAGCTATTCCTTGCCATTTTTTGGGCAAAAAATTCCCTGTAATAGGTGGTGCAGTTCTAGCGATTTTGGTTGGGATTGTTATGGGATATGTTATTAAAGACAAATCACAATTTGAAGTCGGAATGAAATTTGCATCTAAAAAAATATTGCAATATGCTGTAATTTTACTTGGATTTGGAATGAATTTGGCGGTTGTAATGGAAACTGGAAAACAATCATTGCCAATAATTATACTAACTATTTCCACATCTTTAATTATTTCTTATGTACTTGCAAAGAAAATGAATATTGCGAAAAACATTGCGATATTAGTGGGAGTTGGATCATCAATTTGCGGTGGATCTGCAATTGCAGCAACTGCTCCAGTAATAGAAGCTGATGATGAAGATGTTGCACAGGCAATTTCTGTAATATTTTTCTTCAATGTAATTGCGGCTTTGATTTTCCCGTTGTTGGGAAGCGTGATTGGATTTTCCACTCATTCTGGAGAAGCGTTCGGAATATTTGCAGGAACTGCTGTAAATGATACATCATCAGTAACAGCGGCAGCCGCAACTTGGGATGGATTGTACAATTTGGGAACACAAACATTGGACAAAGCTGTTACTGTAAAATTGACTAGAACATTAGCGATTATTCCAATCACTTTGGTATTGTCGTATTTGAGAACTAAAAAACAAGAACAATCAGAAAAAGTTGAACTCAAAAAAATATTTCCTATGTTTATTTTGTATTTCGTTCTTGCAAGTATTATAACTACAGTTGCTTTGAAAATGGGAGTAGATGCGAAAGTTTTTAATCCATTAAAAGAATTGTCTAAATTTTTCATTGTAATGGCAATGGCTGCAATTGGATTTAAAACAGATATTGTAAAATTAATAAAAACAGGTGGCAAACCAATCCTTCTTGGATTTTGTTGCTGGATTGGAATCACTATAGTTTCAATAGCAA
>OKEE01000645.1_pt1 | contig 12433 bp, 12 predicted proteins | sample 1611071 | NCBI WGS metagenome assembly OKEE01 (sample SAMN04436708, study PRJEB24849) | human gut metagenome | biome: human gut; feature: NICU; material: stool | host: Homo sapiens | place: USA: Saint Louis, MO | collected 2010-09-07 | reverse complement strand
ACAAAGAAGTTTTGTGAAAGGAAGAATTGAATCTTTCTTGCACGTTCAACAATTAATTTCTCATCGTCTGATAATTCATCAATACCAAAAACGGAAATAATATCTTGCAATTCTTGATAACGTTGCAAAATATGCTGAACTTGAACGGCAACTTGATAGTGTTCCTCACCAACAACTTCTGGATCCAATGCACTAGAAGTTGATTCAAGTGGGTCAACAGCTGGATATATACCTTGTTCAACCAAACGACGCTCTAGGTTAGTAGTAGCATCCAAGTGAGCAAATGTAGTTGCTGGAGCTGGGTCAGTATAGTCATCAGCTGGAACATAAACAGCTTGAATTGAAGTGATAGAACCCTTCTTAGTTGAAGTAATACGTTCTTGCAACTGACCCATTTCAGTTGCTAAAGTTGGCTGATAACCAACGGCACTTGGCATACGACCAAGAAGAGCTGAAACTTCAGAACCAGCCTGAGTGAAACGGAAGATATTATCAATAAACAATAATACGTCCAAACCTTCAACATCACGGAAATATTCCGCAATGGTCAAACCAGTTAATGCAACACGCATTCTGGCACCAGGTGGCTCGTTCATCTGACCAAAGACCATGGCAGTCTTTGATAGAACTCCAGATGCCTTCATTTCAAAGTAAAGGTCATTACCTTCACGTGTTCTTTCACCAACACCAGTAAATACGGAAATACCACCGTGTTCTTGGGCAATGTTATGAATTAACTCTTGAATAATGGTTGTCTTACCAACACCGGCACCACCGAATAGACCAACTTTACCACCACGAACATATGGTTCAAGTAAATCAATAACTTTAATACCAGTTTCAAGAATTTCTTCACTCGTACTTAATTCATCGTACTTAGGTGCTTCTTTATGAATACCTTCACGTTTTACATCTTTACCTAAAGCAGGACCACCATCAATTGGATCACCTAATACGTTAAAGACACGTCCTAAAGTATCTTTACCAACAGGAACAGAAATTGGAGCACCAGTGTCTTCAACTTCCATTCCACGTCTCAAACCGTCGGTAGATTCCATTGAGATAGTTCTTAAAACACCATCACCAAGTTCTAGTGTAACTTCAAGAACAAGAGTATCACCATTGTTATTTGTGACACGTAAGGCGTTATTAATATCAGGCAAATCTTTATCTAGTGGAAATTCCACATCAACGACAGGTCCAATAACTTGGACAATTTCGCCTTTACCCAAAACATCTACCTCCTTTTCTATTTTATTCTAAGGCATTTGCTCCACCGATAATTTCAGTAATTTCGGTAGTAATCTGTGCCTGTCTTGCTCGGTTCAATTTTGTCTTCAACCCAGATACAACATCATCAGCATTTTTAGATGCACTCTGCATTGCAGTCATAGAACTGGCATGTTCTGCAGTTTTAGCATCCAAAATAGCACCGAAAATCATTGATTTAGCAAACTGAGGTAAAACTGTTTTTAATACTGAATCAATATCTGGTTCAATAATGTAATCCTTTGGCATTGTATCTTTATGATTAATATCAATGTCAGATATTGGAAGCATACTTTCTACTCTAAAAGCAGAAGTCAATGTATTTACGTGGTGCGTATAACAAACGAAAAGTTCATCGTAAACGCCATTTAAATACAATTTAACAGCAGTTTGAATAATGTCTCTTACTTCATTGTAAGTTGGAACATCACTTACGCCACTATATTCATACACAACATTTAAATTTTGTTTCTTAAAGAATTGTGCTGCTACACTACCTACTGCCAAAATTTTAACGTCTTTATTCTGAGCGTCAGCATCTTTAAAAATACTCATCATATTCTTAATAACTTGACTGTTATAAGAACCAACTAACCCTCTATCACCACTAATTACTAAGTAACCAGTGGATTTAATTTTTTTACGAGGCTGAACTAAAGACGCAAGAGTACCTAAATCAAAGAAGTTACTATAATCTATGCTGGCAGAGCCACCAAATTCATTATATTCTTTAGTTTCCTTACCTAATTGCTTCACAATTTGTGAACTCATCAAGTGAGAAACTGTTGCTCTAACCTTATCGTTATAAATAGTATATTCTTGATCCAGCTTTTCAGTTCTATTCAGTTTAACACCAGAAACCATTCTCATAGCTTCAGTGATCTGACCTGTCTTCTGGATTGAAGCAATCTTTTTTTTCAGTTCAAGGAGAGATTCTGCCAATGAAAAAACCTCCTCTTCTATTTCTTACTGATTGAAAAACCTTCGTTGAAGTTCTTTAAAGCTTCGTTAAGCTTAGCTTCCTCAGGTAAATCTCCCGTTGTACGGATTACATCAAGTAAGTCATTATAGTTACTTGCAAAGTAATCATATAATTCAAGTTCATAACGTTGAATATCCGGTACAGGGATAGCATCCAAAAAGCCATGTGTTAAAGCATAAAGAATCAATACTTCATCTTCAACAGGAAGTGGCTTATGAAGTGGTTGCTTCAACACTTCAACAGTACGACGTCCACGGTTTAACTTAGCTTGAGTAGCTTGGTCAAGATCACTACCAAATTGAGCGAAACTTTCAAGTTCTCTATATGAAGCTAGGTCAACACGCAACGTACCTGCTACTTTCTTCATAGCCTTGATCTGTGCACTACCACCAACACGAGAAACAGATTCACCAGCGTTAATGGCAGGACGAGTACCAGCGAAGAACAAGTCGGCTTCCAAGAAAATCTGTCCATCAGTAATGGAAATAACGTTAGTTGGAATATATGCCGAAATATCTCCAGCTTGAGTTTGAATAAATGGTAACGCAGTCATTGAACCGCCACCAAGCTTCTTATTCAACTTAGCACTACGTTCTAGCAAGCGAGAGTGCAAGTAGAATACGTCACCTGGATAAGCTTCACGACCAGGCGGACGACGAAGAAGTAAGGAAATTTCACGGTAAGCAACGGCTTGTTTACTCAAGTCATCAAATACGATTAATACATCCTTACCATTGTACATAAACTCTTCACCCATAGCAGTACCTGCATATGGAGCGATGTAAAGCATTGGTGCTGGCTCACTAGGTCCAGCTTCTACTACGATTGTGTAGTCCATAGCACCAAATCGTTTTAAGGTTTCAACAGAATTCTTAACTGTTGATTCCTTTTGACCAATGGCAACGTAAATACAAATGACATCTTGGCCTTTTTGATTAATGATAGTATCCAAAGCAAGAGCAGTTTTACCTGTCTTACGGTCACCAATGATCAATTCACGCTGTCCTCGACCAATTGGAACTAAAGCATCGATAGCTTTAATACCAGTTTGTAAAGGTTGGTTAACGGATTGTCTATCCATAACACCAGGAGCTTTACTTTCGATAGGTCTAGTTTTATCAGTCTTAATCTCACCTAAACCATCTACTGGTTGTCCTAATGGGTTCACAACACGACCAATTAATTGATCGCCAACAGGAACTTCCATAATTCGACCAGTACGCTTAACTTGGTCGCCTTCACGAATATCATCAAAGCGACCTAAGATGATGATACCAACATCATTAGCTTCTAGGTTTTGCGCAATACCGTATGAACCGTTAGAAAATTGTAACAATTCACTTGATAATACGTTATTTAGACCGTGAGCACGGGCGATACCGTCACCGACGTAGGTAACAGTACCAACTTCGTTGACGTTGAGCTTATCATCATATTTCTCAAGTTGTTGCTTGATCAAAGCGCTAATTTCTTCCGCTTTAATGCTCAATGGTTTCACCTCTTTTATCTATTTTCAATTAATTGCTCACGAATTTGTTGCAATCTAGTTCTTATCGAACCATCAATAATACGATCCCCGACTTTGAGGATTATACCTCCTAAGATACTGGAATCCACTTCATTTGTCAGAATCAATTTCTTAAAGCCATACTTCTTAGCATAAGCTTGACTAATACGATTTAATTCGTCCTCATCAAGATTAATAGCACTCACTGCTGTACCAGAAGCAATATTTTTATCTTCATCATAGAGCGCATCAAAGGCTTTAATGAATTCTAAAAAATTCTTTGTCTGAGAAGAAAATTCGCCACTAAAACTTGATAAAAATTCTTCTTTTTGATTCTTTCGAATAATTGGATCGCTTAACAAGCGTAGCATATCAGGATTCTCTTTAGCTACTTGAAGCAACACATTCATATCTTCGTGTACTTCATCAAGCTTTTTAGCATCCTGTGCATAAGCAAACAAAGCTTTACTGTATCTGGAAGCAATTTCTTCTCTACTTAAAGCCATTAGTCATTCAGCCCCTTGATAAATTGATCTACCAAGTCCTTCTGATCTGCAGCAGATAAACTCTTACTAATTACTTTTTCAGCAATTGCGACAGAAATATCTGCTACTTGATCACGAGCCTCGTTTAAAGCATCTGTTTTTGCTTGCGCAGCATCTTTAGATGCTCTTTCTCTAATTGCGGCAGCTTCTTGATCAGCTTGACTAATAATACTACTCTTAGTCTTTTCCGCATTTCTCTTTGCAGTAGAAAGAATTTGTGTTGCCTCTTGTTTAGAGTCTTTCAAGGCTGCTTCACGTTGATTAGCAAGAAGAGCTGCCTTTTTACGGTCACTTTCTGCTTGATCAAGATCGCTGATCACCTTTTGACGACGCTTCTCCATCATCTTTGTTACTGGACCCCAAGCAAAGTGCTTAACCAAAAGGAGCAGAGCTGCAAAGATTAAAAGATAGTAAAGCGTATCTCCTAACTCTAATTTTAAGGCTGCAAACATAAATTGCATGTCTCAACCCTTCTTTCTCGTAATTACGATCTTATCTCTAAAACGCAAATTACAGGAAGAGAATCAAGAAACCCATAACGATAGCCAAAATAGGAACGGCTTCGATCAAACCAACACCGATAAACATAGTTGATCTTAAGTTGTTAGCAGATTCTGGTTGTCTTGCGATACCTTCAATAGTTTTTGAAATAACTTTTCCGTTACCCCAGGAAGCAGCTAAAGCAGCTAAACCGGCGGCAATTGCGGCAGCTAAATATTTCATAGAAAAAACCTCCGTAAAATTATTCTTCAGTAACCTTCTTACCAATGTACACCATTGATAAAGTTACGAATACATATGCCTGGATAGAGCCAATAAAGACAGAGAAGCCTTGCCAGATTAAAGTTAGTGGAACCGAAGCGATGACGGTAAACCAACCCGCACTCTTTGCAAAACGTCCACCGATTAAAGTTAGTAAAACTTCACCGGCATAAATATTACCGTAAAGACGTAGTGATAACGTCAAGAAATTAGTGAATTCCTCAATAATATTGATTGGAAGTAAAAATCCAACTGGTTTTGCATAATTTGCAAAATAACCTTTAGCACCAAACTTCTGAACACCAAAGTTATAAGATAATAACAATGTCATCATTGCCATAGTCATTGTAATCAATGGGTTAGCAGTTGGTGATTTGACAAGGATATGGTCATTAATTGAAAACTCAAAGAACAAACCTAACTGGTTCATAAAGAAAATGAACATAAATAGGGTAAAGGCATAAAGAGATAGATGTTTTTGTGCATCTACATCAGCAACATTATCTTTAACAATCCCATTTGTAAAATCAATTAGATATTCTAATAAATTTTGCTTTTTATTAGGTTTTAAAGAAATATTGCGTCCTAAATACCAAACAAGAAAGAAAACCGCAATTGCGACTAACGTTCCCCCTAAGCAGTTAGTTACATTGAAATTCAAGCCGAATACATTAACGACTACAGATTTCTCATTCACTTCGTGACCTCCCTTCTTGTGCTGAATACCTCAAACACACTAAAAATGATAACACCCAAAAATTTCAATTTCAAAAGATTTTTGAGTAAAATTACTTAGTTCCGAACAATCTATCTCCTGCATCCCCTAGACCTGGGTAGATGTAACCGTTATCCATTAATTTTTCATCTTCTGCTGCTGCATAGATATCAACATCAGGATTTGCTTCTTGAACAGCCTTTACACCTTCAGGAGCTGCAACTAAAACAGCTAAGCGAATGTTTTTAGCACCACGCTTCTTTAATGCTCCAATAGCCATGTTTGCTGATCCACCGGTAGCAAGCATTGGATCAACAATAATACATTCACGTTCTTCAATATCTGGTGGCATCTTGAAGAAGTATTCATGTGGCTTTAAAGTCTCTTCATCACGATACATGCCAATATGTCCGACTTTAGCAGATGGGATCATTTGAAGAACACCATCGACCATTCCAAGACCAGCACGCAGAAATGGCACAATAACCAATTTTTTACCTGCTAATTCGTTTTGAGTTGACTTTACAATTGGAGTTGCAATCTCAACATTCTTCAATGGCAAATCACGTGTCATTTCATACACCATGAGTCCACCAATTTCACCAACAATTTGACGAAATTCGTTCGTACCTGTATCTTTCTTACGGATGATTGTCAACTTATGTTGGATCAACGGGTGATTCAAAACGGTAAACTTACCCATAATGGCCTCCTATTTTAAAAATAATACTTCGTTCATTATTTTAACAAATTATTAGATAAATGTTTCTTAAATCGTACGAAAAAAGGCATGTTTTTCTACATGCCTTTTATTTTAATGAAAATGATGTCCAGCAGCTGCTTTGTTTAAACGATTCATATAAGCAGGACTAATTGTTCCATGATCAAAACCTTGCACATAAATGCGCTTAATATTATTTTCACTATCAAAATACCTAAGAGCACCGAATAGGTTGTGTGCTGCCTTATCAATCGTTGTACCTAAGCTATATTTATTAGAGCTATTAATTTTATCAAGTACTTCATCTAAAGCGGCCACTCCAGTTTCCTTGTCCCATTTAATCTTTGAAAAATCTTCTTCTTTATCAACGATGAAGACTGGAGCACTAGGAGCATAATGACGATATTTCATACCTGGAGCCTTTGGTACACCCTTAGTTTGAGTCGTACCCTTATTCATCAATACTTCTTCTCCAAGCACTTTTGAAATTTCTTCAGGAGTAATTTCTCCAGGACGAAGAACAGTAGGCGTTTCTACTGATAAATCAACAATTGTTGACTCTAACCCAATTTCTGTTGGTCCATTATCAATAATTCCAGCAATCTTTCCCTTTAGGTCATGATAAACATGGCCAGCTGTGGTTGGGCTTGGCTTAGTTGAAGTATTAGCAGACGGACCTACAATTGGCTTACCTAGCTCGCTAATCAAGTCATGAGTCAGTTCATCATCTGGACAACGGAAAGCAGCAGTTGGGAGTCCCCCTGTTACAGCATCAGGTAAAGTACCTTCTTTAACGAAAAGAATAATTGTTAATGGACCAGGCCAAAAATGCTTAATTAATTTTTTTGCTCGCTCTGGTACTTCATTAACATAATTTTCCATCATTTTTTCATCAGAAACAGTGACAATCAATGGATTATCACTTGGACGTCCTTTAGCTGCATATACTCCTTTAACAGCTTTTTCATTAGTTGCTAAAGCACCAAGACCGTACACAGTTTCAGTTGGAAAGGCTACCAATTCACCTTTCTTCAAGAGTTCAACTGCTTCAGGAATTTGTTTTTTACTGAAAATCTTAGTTTCCATTATTTCTTCCACCTTCCATGAACCATTCTTGGCTTACCTGCTAAGTCATTTTTAAACTCAATTTCAAAATCTCGTAATTCCGCTTCAAATAAGGCCTTTAATTGATCTTTTTCGCTAAAGCCAAATTCCAGGAAAAATTGCCCATGAGAATACAAATGCGAACGAATTTGCTTAGCAAATTTCCGATAAAAATCCAAACCATCTTCTCCACCATATAATGCAGTATCTGGTTCATTTTTTATTACATTTGCATCCATCAAATCTTTTTCGCTAGTTTTGATATAAGGTGGGTTAGAAATAATGGTATCAAACTTTTCTAAACCTACTAAAACATTAGCTTTACGCGTTCTAACATCTAAATCATATTTTAAAAAGTTCTCTTCGCTTTCACGTAAAGCAGCATCAGTAATATCGCTAGCATATAGAATTAAATTTTCAATTTTTCGATCTTGAGCCTGCTTCACTAAAGCAACCATAATTGCTCCAGAGCCAGTACCTAAATCAAGAATTTTTTCACCAGATTTAATATTTTCAAGAGCCAACTTAACAAGTTCTTCAGTTTCAAATCTAGGTATTAAAACACCGCGATTAACCAAAATTTTATAACCGTAAAACCAAGCATATCCCAAAATATATTGTGGAGATATCCCTCTACATAATTTCTTCATATCTTTTAATGCTTGTTTTTCTTGAGCTAGACTTAATTCATCATCTATATGTAGTAGAAATTCTGAAGGCGTATAGCCTAATCTTTCGCCCAGTACATAGTCAATATCATCTGAACGAATTTCAGGACTATCTTTTAACACAGCTTCCTTGATCTGCTTTAAACTTTTAGGCATTTTCTTCAGCCATCTTTTCTAGTTGTTGGGTTTGGTAGTAAAGAACTAAGGCATTAATAATCTCATCTAGTTCTCCGTTCATTACTCGATCAAGCTTGTTCAAAGTTAAGCCAATTCGGTGATCAGTTACACGATTTTGAGGATAATTATATGTTCTAATTCTTTCTGAACGGTCCCCAGTACCGACTGCATCTTTTCTTTTAGCATCGTACTTATCACGATTTTGACTTTCGTAATAATCATAAACACGCGATTTTAAAATTTGCATTGCTTTTTCACGGTTTTGTTGTTGACTACGTTGATCTTGCATAGCAACCACAATTCCAGTTGGAAGGTGAGTCATACGAACAGCACTAGAAGTTTTGTTAATGTGCTGACCACCGGCACCAGATGAACGATAAACATCCACACGAATATCTTTAGGGTCTAAATCAATATCTACTTGTTCATATTCTGGCATAACTGCAACTGTCGCAGTTGAAGTGTGAACACGACCTTGAGATTCAGTTACAGGTACACGTTGAACACGGTGAGCACCATTTTCATACTTTAATTTTGAGTAAACTTTATCGCCGGTAATCATAACGGCAACACGCTTATAGCCCCCTACTTCAGTTGGCTCTGAGTCAATTAAAGATACTTTCCAGCCTTGAGTCTCAGCATATTTTTCATACATTCTGAGTAAATGCTTGATCACCACCAGCAGCTACTCAATTTTCCATAATGATATCTTTATCATCATTGGGATCCTTAGGAAGCATCAAAATTTTAATTTCATCTTCTAATTTAGCAACTTCTTTTTCTAATTCAGAATTTTCTTCCTTAGCCATTTCAACCAAATCATCATCAGACTCACTTGAAATGATTTCTTTATTATCATCAATTTCCTTTATATCAGACTTGTACTTTCGATACTTTTGTACTACTTCACGCATATCAGCTTCTTCTTTAGAAATCTCCATATAGCGCTTAGTATCATTAATAACTTCCGGATCGGCCATCATTTCTTGAAGTTCTTCATAATGGGCAACTAATCCTTCCAACTGAGCCATTACTTTATCCATTTTTATTATCCTTCCTTACTTTTATCTTTGTTTATCGGGATGAAAATAGTGAAAACGACACACGGGATAATAAGACTCATCTCCGCCAATTTGAACTTGTTCACCCTCATAAACAGGTTTTCCAGAATTAATTCGCAAATTCATTGTAGCCTTATGACCGCAGTAGTGACAAATGGTCTTCATTTCTTCTATTTTATCAGCAAAAATCAATAAGTTTTCACTACCTTCGAATAAATGATTCTGAAAATCATTCTTTAGGCCAAATGCCATCACAGGAATCTTTAATTCGTCAACAATCCTTGCACATTCTAAAACATGATGTTTCTTTAAAAACTGTGCCTCGTCAATTAAAACACAAGCCACAGTCCCATTACCAGACTCAACATCATTCTTATTCATTTCTGAAACGTAGTTAAACAAATTCAAATCTTCACTAATCGGCTCAGCCTTACGGTGAAGGCCAATTCTAGAAGCAACTGTCCCCACACCACTCCTATCATCTACACTACTCGTCATTAAGGCAATTTTTCGACCTTGTGCCTCATAATTATGGGCAACCTTTAGTATTTCAATTGACTTACCACTACTCATTGCACCATAGCGAAAAAACAATTGCGCCACTGCAAAATTCCTCCATTATTAAGTTTATGTACTTTCACTAGTATTATCCTAATTAGTATAAAGTAAATTTAAAAATCTTGCAGGTAAAAATAAAAAGGTCGTTTTCATTTTACTGATATGCTATAGTAAAATTTAGTTTTAAAGTGAGGGATAAGAATATGAATTTAAAATCCGGCATCGCTAAGGTAGCCGGTAAATCTTCTTACTGGTTTCTTCATAATGTATTAAAGGGCGGGACGAGTTTTCCTGGAAAATTTGCCATGAAAATTGATCCTGAAGTATTAAATTCATTAGCAAAAGGCTATGAAACAATCATTGTTACTGGAACTAACGGTAAAACAATGACAACTGCTTTAATTGTAGAAGCATTAAAGAAAAAATATGGTGATATTTTAACTAATCCATCTGGCTCGAATATGCAACAAGGAATTGTAACAGCATTTCTAGCTCATAAAAATAAGAAAGCCAAAAAGAAAATTGCTGTACTAGAAGTTGACGAAGCAAACGTCAAAATGGTAACTAAATTACTTCATCCTAGCGTATTCGTTTTAACAAATATTTTTCGTGATCAAATGGATCGTTATGGTGAAATTTATACTACTTACCAAAAAATTGTTGACGGAATTAAATTAGCCCCAAATGCTACAATTATTGCTAATGGGGACGCAAGTATTTTCTCCTCAGTTGAGCTTCCAAATAAAAAAGTATTTTATGGCTTTAAGCTACCAGATGATAAAGCTGAAAATGATTTTAAAGCTCCAGTAAATACTGATGGTGTATTATGTCCAAAATGTGACCATATCTTACATTATCATGAACGAGTTTATGCAAATTTAGGAGATTTCTTCTGCCCTAATTGCGGTTATCATAGACCTGAATTAACTTACAGCGTAGATCAAATTATTGATCAAACTCCAAATAGCTTAAAATTCAAAATGGGTGAAAAAGAATACAGTATTGGTATTGGGGGCACATATAATATCTACAATGCTTTAGCAGCTTATTCTGTTGCACGTGAATTTGGTTTAAGCGAGGAAGAAGTTGCACAAAGTTTTGCTGAAAATAAGCGAATTTTTGGTCGTCAAGAATTAATCAATTATGCAGGCAAAGAAATCGATTTAATTTTAGTCAAAAATCCTGTTGGTCTTGATGAAGTCCTTCATATGCTCAACACTGAGAAAGATAGCTACTCTCTAGTTACTCTTTTAAATGCAAATCATGCAGATGGAATTGATACTTCTTGGATTTGGGACGCAGACTATGAAGGCCTCAACAAAGATAAAATTAAAAAAGTATTAGTTGGTGGAAGACGTTGGCATGACATGGGCTTTAGATTAGAAGTTTCTGGATTTGATCCAGGCCTAATGACTACAGTTACTAATAATGATGCTTTATTAGACGAAATTTCAAAATTACCAACTAAAAAAGTATATATCCTTGCTACCTACACTGCTATGCTTTCACTTCGTAAAACTATGGGTGAAAAGAAGATTATTAAAGCAGGTATGTAACATAAAAGACCACTGTCGCTTATGACAGTGGCCTTTTTTAGCCTTTATAAATATTTTCTTTTAGAAAAGTATCAACTATTTTTTCTCTCATCGCTAGAAAGACATGATTATGTCCACTAGGATGAATTCGATTAGTTAAAACAACCATCGCAGTTTGATTAAGGCGATCAATTAAGATAAAAGTACCAGTAAAACCTGTGTGATAAATAAGTGGATGCTGATCAACTGGATCAAAGCGTAAATCCCATCCCCAAGAACGAGGATGTACGTTTTTAGGTGTTTCAATTTGAAATAAGTTAGCTAATGTATCCTGCTTTAAAGGTAGAATATCATGACGTAGTCCTAAATAAGCCTGCGTCATTTTTATTAGATCTTCTAAGTTTGAAAATAAGCCAGCTGACCCACAATCCTTACCCAGTACACGTGCTTTAGGATCATGTACAATTCCTTGCAGTAACTCACCTTGTTCAGTATAAGCAGTAGGCACACAATCAGATGCTTTTGGATGAAACGTTGTTTCCTTCAACTTAGCTGGTAAAATAATCTCCTGCATAATTACATCTTGGACAGGTAAACCATATATTTTTTCAAGTACCAATCCCAATAAAATAAAATTGGTATCTGCATACCGCATTTTTGTTTCAAATTCATCAGTAACTGGTAAGCCGATAATTGCTTTTAGTAAATCAGGAGCTGCTAGTTCATCTCGATTAGGAATCCAACCACGAATTCCACTAGTATGCGTCAATAAATGACTAAGGCGAATACGATCATCTTTAAATTCAGGAATAAACTCTTGAAGTGGCTC
>OKEE01000644.1_pt1 | contig 12433 bp, 10 predicted proteins | sample 1611071 | NCBI WGS metagenome assembly OKEE01 (sample SAMN04436708, study PRJEB24849) | human gut metagenome | biome: human gut; feature: NICU; material: stool | host: Homo sapiens | place: USA: Saint Louis, MO | collected 2010-09-07 | reverse complement strand
TATAAAGAAGTAGTACAAACACGCTCTTGAGTTCTCAAACCACCACCACACCAGCCCGAAGGCCATCCCCAGGAGGAGAACCCCCGTGCTGAGCGGCAACAGGTGAATAACTTACACGCAACCACGCCACAACGCAAATCGAGCATGAAAAAACACGCTAGAATCGTTGCAACGACGGCGTTCTATCGGCGTGTCGAAAACAGCTTGAATCACGCCGTTACCATCAGGATACGCCGGCTTTTTATGGGCTCACGTAACGAAATCAGATGTTCACCGGCGTGTCGCAACAATTCATTCCACGTTCAACTCCCCTCAGTCCGATCACGCGGACGGCTCACCCGCAATTACGGACGAGCAAAGCTCGCACCCTTATGGCTCGACTATCGTCTCGCCTTCGTCTAAAAAACAGTCCACCGGACTGTTTTTTAGACGACTCAGCATCAAAGAGGGGAGCCAAAGGGGGATTAGAAGGTCAGGCGCATCTGATGCCAGACCACGTCACCGTGAGTGGACTCCGAAATGCCCTCGTCCTCATACCCAAATTGCGCATAGAATCCGACCAGCCGATCTTTGCAGGTGAGCACCAGGCCTTTACGTCCAGCTGCACGAGTGTCTTCAATGACTTTCCTCATGAGTGTACTGGCGCGACCGCGATGCTGATACTTCGGCGCAGTATCCACGCCGAAAACCATTTGCCAGTCACCTTGAGGGTCGTGCTGCGCGGCATCCTCGTACATGTCATCGGTCAAGTCGCGCCGATCGGTCGCGAAACCGTTGATGAACGCCATGACGATCTCGCCATCAATCAATAGCCAGAAACATTCCGGATAGGTCTCGATTCGGGCGCGCAGGGACGAGCGGTCGGCGGCCTCGGCGGCCGGGAAGCATTCGGATTCCATGGCGGCCAGCGCGTCCAGATCGTCGATGGTGGCGTGGCGGATTAACTGGGGATCAGAATCAGTCATGTTTTTGTCTTTCTCTTAACACTCCGTTGCGAGCAACTTCCCTCAGTCACGCTTCGCGTGCTGGCTCCCCTCACCTTGAGGGGAGCCAGATGGATGTCAGATTACGTGGTATTCGCGTAGCAGGGTGGCAATATCGGTGCCGTCGAGTTTCTTGAGCATCTTCTTGACCACGGCCTTTTCAATGAAGTTGAGCTTCATATCGGTGACCGGTGCACCGTCACGCAATTTGACGGTGGCGTTGAGCAGGTTGCGCACGTCATAGACGCTACCCCACACTTCAGGCACGCCGCGGTCCACGCCGAGCAACGTGTAGACAGCTTCCATACCGGTGCGCATCGAGTATTCGGTGGTGAAAATCGTGTCGCGCGGGGTCTCGGCGAACTGGCCAAGGAATGCGAAGTTCACGGCACCATCGGGCACCACGTCCGGGCGGTCGCCGGCCGCGCGCGGCATGAAGAACGCGGTGATGTACGGCATCATGACCGGCACGGTGTTGGCGTGGTGCTTTGCGAGCGCCTCGATCTTGTCGGTCGGCACGCCCATGTGGTAAAGCCACTCCTCGCAAATCTCTTCACCGGTGCATTCGGTCATCGGCTTCTTCACATAGTTGCCGGGCTTGTCCGGGAACAGGCCGTAGACCCATACGCACAGCTGGTCCTTGGGCTGGTCGCGGAACTGCTGCTGGCGGTTCAGGGTCCAACTCATGAGCCAGTTGGAGTCCTGCACGGTGACGATGCCGCCGGTGACGACCTTGCCGGAGAACGGGTCGCGCTTGCAGATCTTCTGGATGTACGGCGGAATCTCGCCGTCCAGGGTGGTGACGGTGGCGCTCATCCACTTGGTGGCATTCGGATCGGAGCAGAACTTCTCCGGATGGCCAAAGCTCGGGTCCTGGTCGGCGATACGCTTCCACATGTCCCAGCCGCCACCGGGCTTCAGGTCTGGGTTCCATGCGGCGGGCGAGTTCTGGGAACCCATGGTGGAGTTCTCCACGCAACCGCCGTTGGTGATGAACACCAGATCGTTCTCGGTCAGGTCGATGGAGGATTTATCACCCTCGTGATCCACGTCGATGCGCACGGCAAGCTTCTTGGTGGGCGTGCTGGCAGGGTTGCGCTTGAAGAAGCCGGAGGTGGCCTGAATCTTCTGGATGGTGTCTTGGCCTACGCCGGTGTGCTCGCGCTTGGGGCCGGCTCCCCCGCCAATCGCGAATTCCACGTTCTCGACCTTGGTGTTGTAGCGGAATTCGACGCCGTGCGATTCCAGATACTTGACCATCGGCAGAATCATCGACTCGTACTGGTTGTAGCGGGTGAAACGCAGCGCGGAAAAGTCCGGCAGGCCTCCGATGTGATGAATGTAGCGCTTGATGTACAGCTTCATTTCCAGCGCGGAGTGCCAGTTCTCGAAGGCGAACATGGTGCGCCAGTACAGCCAGAAGTTGGAGTTCAGCACCTCATCATCGAAGAAATCGGTGATCGGCTTGTTATACAGGTCTTCGTCCGGGGTGAAGAACAGCTTCATGATTTCCATCGAAGCCTTGTCGGACAGCCCGAACTTGCCCTTGAGCCCCGCGTCCTTGCCGAGATTCTTGGTGGCGCGGCACAGCGAGTAGTTCGGATCCTCCTTGTTGAGCCAGTAGTACTCGTCGAGTACGCTGACGCCTTCGGTTTCGATGGAGGGAATCGAGCGGAACAGATCCCACATGACCTCGAAATGATTGTCCATTTCGCGGCCGCCACGCATCACATAGCCAAGGCCAGGAATATCAAGACCGTCACAGGCGCCGCCGGGTACCGGGTCCTTCTCAAGGATGTGGATGTTCTCGCCAGGCATCTGACCATCACGCACCAGATAACAGGCTGCAGACAATGCCGCCAGTCCGGTACCGATGATGTATGCATGCTTGTTGTCCACGTCGGCCGGCTTCTTCGGACGTGCGAAAGCCTCATAATTGCCGCTGCTGTAGTACATATTCCGCCTCCTTGGGGCAGAGTTGACACTTCATCAACTCTTCTTGAATAGACATCATGTCGCATTATTGACGAACGCGCCATAGGCAACGTTCGGCGTTCTGCCGCATTCGCCAATACCTTGCATCTACGGTTTTCGAGGCCTGTGTTGGCTGTTGGCTCATAACTATTGAAGGCATACAGGCATACTGAGGATGCGGGGTGCTTCACCGAACCGGATGATTGATAAGGTCCCGCTCAATCCATGCCATGACCAAATCGGCAAGTCGGTTTACCTCCGCTTCGGCGAGTTCACGGCCTTTGGGCAGATGATGCCATTTTTCGATGCATCCGCGGCAGCATGTGGCGGTAGCATGCTGAGCGGTGAATACCGGATGGCCGCGCCATGGCGTCTGCCTGCCGTCGTTCTTCGGTTCGGCTGCGCCTATGCGGTCTCGCAACATTTCTCGCGCATGACGATCGATGGTCGCCTTGCCTTTGGTGCGGGCATAGGCTCGGTCTTTGTCGGTCAAAGCGAATTTGACGCGGAACTGCGAATGAGACAGCCGTTCCAGCATCGTGGCAATCCATTGTTGCTCGTCATCGTTGTTACCAGTATCCGCCATCTCCATGCCCATACGTTCCACAGTAGTCGCGCACATCGTATGGTGGCACACGCCTTAGCTCCCTCTGATGAAGGAGCCCCAGCAAAGCCAGGCGAGGGAGAGGCCAGGGGCGGAACCCGCCAATCAGGCGGCAGGCAAGCAGCTGGGACCAAACAGAATCTTGATCTCAGCAAACAACGAAGTATCTCGCTTGACGCGGAAACGATCGCCAAACGTGAGCACCTGAGCGTTACCCTTCTCATCCAGCATCGCAAGATGTACTTCGCAGTAACCAGGATGATTAGCGAGCACCTGACCGAGTTGCATCATGCGTTGGCGCTCCAACGCCACCGGCGGCAGCGTGATGACCAACGGACGTTCATCCTCGGCTTCCAAGGTCGGAATCTGCATTTCCGTGGCTCTCAGAGAAACGGTTTCGTCGCGCAACTCCACTTGGCCACGAATCTGTACGATGGCGTCCACGGCAAGTTCGGCGGCGGTCGCTTCATAGACCTTGCCGAAGAACATGCATTGGATGGAGCTTTCCATGTCTTCGATGGTCACGATGGCCCAGGGGTTGCCCTTCTTGGATACGCGCCGGTCCACATTGGTGACCAAACCAGCCAACGTGACCTGCTGTCCTTCACCCATCGTTTTGGCTCGATCAACCAGATGCGCGATGGACATTTCACGCAAGGACGCGAGAATCGACTGCATACCGGAGAGCGGATGGTCAGACACATACAGGCCCAACATTTCGCGTTCGAAGTTAAGCTTGGTCTTCTTGTCCCATTCCTCAAGATCGGGTACGGTCACGGAAGCGTCGCCCATGGCCTCCGCTCCCCCATCCTCGGCATCGGAGAACAAATCGAACTGGCCCTCCGCCTGTTTGCGCTTCAGACTCACCACCGAGTCGATGGCAGCCTCGTGCACGGTGAGCAGCGCGCGACGGTTCGGGTCAATCGAGTCGAAGGCACCGGCCTTGATCAACGATTCGACCAATCGCCGGTTCAGCGCAGTCAGGGGCACGCGGCGGATGAAGTCCATGAAGTTCACGAACTTGCCGCGCGGGCCTTCGCGTTCGGCGATGATATCGGCCACGGCCTTGTCACCCACGTTACGGATGGCACCAAGACCGAATCGGACGACGTCGCCGACTGCCGAGTACTCGTACACCGATTCGTTGACGTCCGGCGAGAGCACCTGGATGCCCATGCGGCGGGCCTCGCCCAAGTACAGTGCGGTCTTGTCTTTGTTGGTGGCGGCACCTTGCAACAGGGCGGCCATGAATTCGACCGGGTAGTGCGTTTTCAGATATGCGGTCCAGTAGGAGATCAGACCGTATGCGGCGGAGTGCGCTTTGTTGAAAGCGTAGCCGGAGAACGGCACCAGAATATCCCACACGGCCTGGGAGGCCTCTTCGGAGTATCCATGCTCCTTCATACCGGCGAAGAACGGCACCTTCTCCTTGGCCAGCACTTCGGGCTTCTTCTTACCCATGGCTCGACGCAGCACGTCTGCCTTGCCCAGCGAATAGCCGGCGAGGATTCGGGCGGCGGACTGCACCTGCTCCTGGTAGATGATCAGACCATAGGTCTCGTCAAGCACCTGCTTCAGAGGCTCCTCAAGCTCAGGGTGGATTGGCGTGATCTTCTGCAGGCCGTTCTTGCGCTTGGCATAGTTGGTGTGCGAATCCATACTCATCGGGCCCGGTCGGTACAGGGCGATAAGTGCGGAAATATCGTTGAAGTTATCGGGCTTCAGGGTTTTCAGCAGTGAACGCATGCCGTCGGAATCGAGCTGGAACACGCCGAGCGTGTCTCCTCGGGACATGAGTTTGTATGTTTCGGCGTCATCGAGCGGAATCTTGGTGTAGTCGATGGCGGGTTTGCCGTTGGCTTCGATGTTCTTCAGGGTGTCGTGGATGATCGTCAAGTTGGACAGGCCAAGGAAGTCCATCTTGACCAGCCCCAACGTTTCGCACGTGTGGTATTCGAAGGTGGTGGTGATGGTGCCATCGGTGCGTTCCAGCAACGGCGAGGTGTCGGTGATGGGTGCGCTACCCATGATGGTGGCGCAGGCATGTACACCGGTTTGTCGAATCAGGCCTTCGATACCCTTGGCTTCCTCGGTGATGCGCTTGGCGTCCGGGTCGGAATCGTAGAGTTCTCGGAATTCCCTGGCCTCGGCATAACGTTTGGCGGCCGGGTCGAAGATGTCATGCAGGCTGATGTCTTTGCCGCCGGTGGCCGCCGGAGGCAGCGCCTTGGTGATTTTTTCACCGACTGAGAATTCATAACCCATGATGCGGGCGGAGTCTTTCAGGGCCTGCTTGGTTTTGATGGTGCCATAGATCACGCACTGGGCGACCTTATCGGTGCCGTATTTTTCGCCGCAGTATTCGATGACTCGCGCACGACCTTCAGGGTCGAAGTCGACATCGATATCAGGAAGGCTCACTCGCTCAGGGTTCAGGAACCTCTCGAAAATCAGGCCATGCTTGAGCGGATCGAGCTCGGTAATGCCCATGGAATAGGCGACCATGGCGCCTGCGGCCGAACCACGGCCCGGACCCACCATAATGCCGTGGTCCTTGGCCCACTGAATGTAGTCGGCGACCACGAGGAAGTATCCGCAGAACTGCATCTGGCAGATCACGCCGCATTCGTAGTCGGCCTGCTTCAATACGTCGAGCGGAGGGTTGCCGTCGTAGCGCTTCTCCAGACCTTCCTCGACTTTTTTGAGGAACAGGGAGGTCTCATCCCAGCCTTCGGGGCAGGGGAATTTCGGCATGAACGCGCCGTCTTCGTGGTCGTCGAACATCACGTTGCATCGTTCGGCGATAACGAGCGTATTGTCGCAGGCGTCCGGGTGGTCCTTGAACAGTTCGCGCATTTCTTCGGCGGTTTTGATGTAGTAGCCGGTGCCGTCGAACTTGAATCGGTCCGGATCGTCAAGGCGGGAACCGGAGTTGATGCAGAGCATGGCGTCCTGCGCCTGTGCATCTTCGGCGTGTACGTAGTGGGAATCGTTGGTGGCCAGCAGTGGTGCGTTGAGTTTCTTGGCGATGGTCAGCAGGTCACCGGTCACCTGAGTTTCGATGGGCAGACCGTGATCCATAAGTTCGACGAAGAAGTTGTCTTTGCCGAAGATGTCCTGGAATTCGCCGGCGGCGCGCAGGGCCTCATCGAATTGACCGAGGCGCAGACGGGTCTGGATGATGCCCGAGGGGCAGCCGGAGGATGCGATCACGCCTTTGGAATAGGTGGCGAGCACCTCCTTATCCATTCGCGGATAACGCATGACGCGACCTTCGAGGTTGGCCACGGACGAGGCTTTGATGAGGTTGACCAGGCCTTCGTCGTTTTCGGCCCACATGGTCAAGTGGGTGATAAGACCACCACCGGAGACGTCGTCGCGGCGCTGGGCTTCGGTGCCCCAATGCACGCGGGACTTGTCTTGACGTGCGGTTTCCGGGGTCACATAAGCTTCGATGCCGATGATGGGCTTGACGCCATTGGCCACGCAGTTGGTGTACATCTCGTAGGCGCCATGCATGTTGCCATGGTCGGTGATGCCGACCGCAGGCATGCCAAGTTCGGCCGCACGCTTGGCCAAATCAGGAATCTTCGACGCACCATCGAGCAGCGAATAGTGCGTGTGGTTATGCAGTTGCACAAAGTTGTTCCCGTAATCAGCCATGCGTTCCACCATACCGTGTGGTCTGGGCGGCGGTAAATATTTACCGGCGATTATCGTGGTTGGCCAGTTAATTAGATGTAGCCGCTCCGCATGGTCTCTTTTCGCTATTTTTTTATGCAGTATCGCCGTGCTTTCACAACATTGTGGATAACTCAGCAAGCTAGAACCACATACCCCGTTTCAGCTGGACAAGGGCTTCCTACCTTCTTTACGCTCAAGACACTTGATTCACGTTTTACGTTCAACAGAGGAGTTGATACAAGTGGACTTGCCAAGTATACTTGCACCCATAAGTGGGGAGGATCCTTTGATTCTTCCCTCAGCACACAGGGAACGGAAACATGGCGAACAGCCCATCGCCGACTCGGACATTCTCCATGTCTACCGATATGGCATCGAAGTCGACATCAACGTTCTTCGTTTTCCTCCCACTCATGTGCTTGTCGGGACTGGAGCGTCTGGTGCCATTTTGTATGAAATCGGCGTCATTGAACGCGAATGGATTCCGGGAACATATGAGCATGTCATCGTGCACGCCATGCGAGCTCGACTGACCTATGAAATGAAATGGTTGACGATGCAATACCAGGATGGTGATAACGATGAAATTTGAAGACTACTCCCCCGAAGTGCAAGCCAAACTCATGGAAATCGGCAACGCTGCGGCAGATGCCGTGGAGTCTCAGGAATCACCAGCAGAAGGCATTCCCGAGGACAGCCCAAACTTCTCTCCCGAACTGGAGCTCAGCCGTCTAATCAATCGACGCAAAGCCGAACTGGAATACATTGATGCCCGCATTGCGCAGATGGTACTGCTCATGCATGAGCGTGGCCAATCATGGGAAACAATTGGTCGCAAGCTCGGTATCACGGGTGAAGCTACTCGTTTGCGATATGCCAAGATGGAGAGACCACGGCAATAACTGTAGTGCCAGCTGAGTTCGCGAATCATCTCGGCGAGAGAGGCTTCATCGCTAATCGTCATATTAGTCAGTTCAGACGCTCAGCTCTTTTGTCGGCACTCGGCAATGAGGGCGGCACAGAGCAAAATGACCTGGGCGACGAGGTTGAACCAAATGAGCACGCCGATCAACGCGGCGAACGGGGCAAGCATCGGATTCCGGGAGGCTCCGGCTAATAGTCGCGCACCGAGAAGCTGCATTGCGGAAACCGTCAGAGATCCCAGTAACGCGCCGAGTATCGTGAATCGTCCGGCTTTGATGCGGGAGACCACGCGCAGCAGCAACATGAACAACGCGAAATTCAGTGCGACGCCGGTACCGAAACCGGTCATCTCCAAAAGCACGGTGCCGGGCAACGAACTGCTGGGGATGCCGCCCCATTGCAGCAGTCGGCGTACGATGCCGCCGGACACCGTACCGGCCGCGGTCGAAAGAATGAACAGTATTGCGATGGCGATGGCGGCAAGCGTATCGCGTAACCTTGCGACGACGATATTGAGCTCGTCGCCGCAGTCGTCGAACATTGCCCGTACGGCGTGGCGCAGCGAGTTCATCCAGCCGGTCACTGTCCACCAGAATATGGCCAACGTGGCCAGACCGGTCCACGTCAATGTGCTTGACATGGTGCCTAGCGCGGAAGACGTCAGAAACGAGTCGGCCACACCGGGAATGACTTCACGCACCGCGTCGATCAGCATTTGCTGCCAATCAATGTTGCCGACCATGATGAGACCGAGCACGCTCACCGCAATCCAGATTCCGGCAAAAAAGGCGAATAGCAGACCATATGCCAGACCATTCGCCAGCAGGGGGCCGCTCCGCGACACATACCGGTCGAGCACGCGCCCAGGCAGCGAACGTGCACACGCGTCCGCTCCCCTGTCAATCGCACTCTTCAACCCATGCATAGTTCGACTGTAGCCGTTGTCACCGTTGTTGAAACAGCATGACGCGAAATCGCATTTAGCCAGCTCAAACGATGGCAACCATCAACGCCCCACTCAATTGTTCAGAATCGGATACCATATGAGTATTCAATTCATCCGTCGGAGTTCAATGTCAGCAGTCCTCACCAACTGATGTCTTGCTAACCCGCTGGCCGCCCTAGTATCTACTGTTTCTTGTGGTCTTCGTTCAACAGCCAGTCAAGCGCGTATACCTGTCGGATGCCTTCGTGGGAGTAGGGCCGTTCGTCATCCAGCGTAATCAGTGTCTTGGGATAGTTGTCACGCACGGCGCGCAGCGAGGACAGCTCCCGATCCAGCGTCGCCGAATCGTGCACCGATTCGCTGACCTGGTAGTACCGACACCCGCCTGGCCCGTTCGTGACGAAGTCGATCTCGCCGCCGGAGCTCTGTCCGACATACACGTCGCCCTCGCGGCGCATCAGTTCGAGGAACACCACGTTCTCGAGGAGGCGTCCAATGTCCCGCACGTTGTTGGAGCACAGGATACGTCGCATCCCCAAGTCCACGGCATAGTACTTCTTCTCCTGCTTGAGAATCCTCTTGCCTTTGATGTCGTATCGGTGGGCCGGGTAGAGGATGAACGCGTCGGACAGGCCGTCAAGGTAGCTAGACACTGTCGGTGCCGTGATCTTGGTTACCAGCGAGGTCATGTGTTGGCGATGGTCTTGGGCGTGGTCAGGTTGCCGATGTTGCCGAACATGTAGCGGGTGAGTGCGCCGAGCGCCCCGATGTTGGAGACGCCGAGACGTTCGGCGACGTCCTTGAGCAGCACGGTGTTCAGGATGCCGTCGAGATAGTCGTGAAGCATCGTCTCGTCGCCGGGGAAGCCCACGGTCGCCGGCATTGCGCCGTCACGCAGGTAGTCGGGCCAGACGCGTCGTAGGCCGCGATCGTCGTCGGAACGGGCACGGACAACGACCAGGAAACGGTTTTTATCAGCAGGAGATTCTGCAATCCGGATGGCATATACCGTCCGGCTTCATTACTGCTTTGGCTCATTTCTGTTCACTTCACGCTGGAGTACCGAGACACGTTGAGCGGAAATACCGGTAACTCGCGTACGGTTACCGACCATTGGCCTGAATGGTACTCAGCATCCGCAGTCACTTGGGGTATGGTCATGACGGAGAGCCATCATGACCGATCTCTCGTTATTTTGGGATGAATCCGGCGAAGCCGGAACTGAATCTAAATATTAAAACGCATGATGCACACGTTGCGGAATTAGTCCACCAGAACTTCGGCATATTCGGCAGGTTCAGCGGGTTCGATATGTCGGGCACGCATGGCATCGAGGGCGGCAGCCAAGTCGGCCGGGTACTGGGACCGGACCGTGGTCCAGACGCGGGTGCGAGGATGACGGAATTCGAGCTTCATGGCGTGCAGCCACTGCCGGTCAAGTCCCAAGGCCTCAGACAGCACCGGATTGGCACCATACATGGGGTCGCCGTACAGGGGATGCCCAATCGAGGAGAAATGCACGCGAATCTGATGAGTACGTCCGGTCTCCAGATTCACGGATACCAGAGTGGCCTCATGGCCGAAACGCTCCAGCACATCCCAGTGCGTAACGGCCGGTTTGCCGGCCGGAGTCACGCAGAAGCGGAAATCGGACACTTTGGCGCGCCCGATCGGTGCCTCAATGGTTGCTTTGTTCTCTTTAAGACCACCCTGCACGAGCGCATGATAGGTTTTCTTTACCTCATGCTCGGCGAACTGCCGACGCATCTCGGTGTACGCAAGGTCGGACTTGCACACCAACATCAAGCCGGAAGTGCCTACATCAAGGCGAGAAACGATGCCCTCACGCCCGGCCGCACCATAGGAAGTGATATGCACACCGCGGTCACGCAGTGATCCGAGCACGGTTGGACCGGTCCAGCCAACCGAGGCATGCGCCGCCACGCCTACAGGCTTATCGACTACAACGACATCATCGTCTTCGTAGACAACGGCCATATCAGTTGCGATAGGCTCAGGCTCGGCCTGTTCCTCCGCCAAATCAAATTCGACGGTCTCCCCCGCCTGCAATGTGCTGGACCGCGCAACTTCACGCCCTAAAACGCGCGCCTGCCCGGAGTCAACCAGATCGGCGGCTTTAGATCGTGAAATACCCAGCATTTTGGCCACGGCTACGTCGAAACGCTTACCCACCAATGCATCGGGAGCAGGGACTATTCGACTCATTACTTGGCGTCCGCCTCCGGCTCAGACTGTAGGGATTCGTCGGATTGCTCGATGAGATCCTTGTGTGAGAACGGCTCCCCCATAAGAATCAGAATCACCAGGACCACACCGGCGACTACCAGATAGATATCCGCCACATTGCCAACGGACCAGCCATAGTTAAGGAAATCCACCACTTTGCCGTTGAGGAAGCCGTCAGCGTACATAACACGGTCAATCAGGTTGCCCAGAGCGCCTGCAAACGCGAAAGAAATCGCCACCGACCATTTCATGGAGACAGCGCGCACCCCAGCCACAGCAAGGGCCACGCAAGCCACAACGGCCAACAGACTGATTACCCAAGTAGCGCCTGATCCCATGCCCAAGGACGCGCCCGGATTGCGCACCAAGGTGAAGGACAGCAGTCCGGGAATCACGCGAATGGTCTGACCGTTGGATAACGCGGCCATCGCCCAAGCCTTGGTGAGCTGATCGACAATCAGCGCAGCCGCGGCCACACATGCAAAGACGGCCACGCGAGTGCGCAGCCGTCCCTGTTGGTTCGTCATACGACCTGTACCTGCCTACGCTCAGTTGGTCTTGGACGAGGTCTGGTCGACGTAGTTGTTCGACTCGGAAACCTGCGATGCCAGCTGGCCGAGGTACTCGGTGAGGCGGGCGCGGTATTCAGTCTCGAACTGCTTGAGGCTCTGGATGTTGCCCTCGACGACCTTGGACTGAGCCTGAAGGTTGTCGCGCACCTGCTCGGCATACGTATCGGCTGCAGAGCGGGTGTTCTTGTCGTACGCATCAGCTGCGGAACGAGTGTTCTTGTCATACTCGGCGGCACGCTGCTGCACTTCCTTCTCGTAGTTGTCAGCGTCATCGTGCTGAGACTTGGAGTAGTTGTCCGCATCCTGACGAGTCTTGACGGAGTATGCGTCGGCCTCAGAACGGGTGTTCTGGGAGTAGGTCTCGGCATCCGCGTGAGTCTGGTCACGGTAAGCGTCGGCCTCGGAACGGGTACGCTCCGAATAGGTGTCGGCGTCGGAACGAGTACGAGTGGAGTAGTCGTCGGCCTCGGAACGGGTACGCTCGGAGTAGTTGTTGGCC
>OKEE01000638.1_pt1 | contig 12477 bp, 11 predicted proteins | sample 1611071 | NCBI WGS metagenome assembly OKEE01 (sample SAMN04436708, study PRJEB24849) | human gut metagenome | biome: human gut; feature: NICU; material: stool | host: Homo sapiens | place: USA: Saint Louis, MO | collected 2010-09-07 | reverse complement strand
GCAGTTGACTTTTAATCAATTGGTCGCAGGTTCGAATCCTGCACGACCCACCAATGTAAAAAAGCGCCCTAAAGGCGCTTTTTTGCTATCTGCGATATGGAAGATTCGAACCTGCCGCAGGTTCGGGTCGAACGCAGTGAGACAACGGAGCCGTTTACGGCGACGGCCCGAAGGGCGAGCGAAGCGAGTCATCCTGCACGACCCACCAATGTAAAAAAGCGCCCTAAAGGCGCTTTTTTGCTATCTGCGATATGGAAGATTCGAACCTGCCGCAGGTTCGGGTCGAACGCAGTGAGACAACGGAGCCGTTTACGGCGACGGCCCGAAGGGCGAGCGAAGCGAGTCATCCTGCACGACCCACCAATGTAAAAAAGCGCCCTAAAGGCGCTTTTTTGCTATCTGCGATATGGAAGATTCGAACCTGCCGCAGGTTCGGGTCGAACGCAGTGAGACAACGGAGCCGTTTACGGCGACGGCCCGTAGGGCGAGCGAAGCGAGTCATCCTGCACGACCCACCAATTTAACATCAAACTCAGATGTTGAGCGTGAAGGATAACGTTGCGTCAGCAACGGCCCGTAGGGCGAGGCGAAGCCGAGTCATCCTGCACGACCCACCAATGTAAAAGAGGGCGCTGGCGGCGCCTTTTTGCTATCTGCGATATGGAAGATTCGAACCTGTCGCAGGTTCGGGTCTTGCCTGATGCGCTGCGCTTATCAGGCCTACAGACGGCACCGCTCACGTAGGCCAGATAAGACGTTACGCCGCCATCAGATACGGGGCTACGTAATTATTGTGACTTTCCTTATTGAATCAGCTATCTTGTTTAGCATATAAAACAAATTAACCGATTGTGGCGTTTATTACGCTTTAATTCGGTTGTTTCGTTAAGTCAGTAAAACGAGAAGCCACGATGAGCGTAATGTTTGACCCACAAGCCGCAATCTACCCGTTCCCGCCGAAACCAGCGCCGTTGAACGACGATGAAAAGCAATTTTATCGTGAGAAAATCAAGCGGTTGCTCAAAGAGCGCAATGCCGTCATGGTGGCGCACTACTACACCGATCCGGAAATTCAACAGTTAGCAGAAGAAACCGGCGGCTGTATTTCCGACTCACTGGAAATGGCCCGTTTCGGCGCGAAGCACGCCGCATCCACGCTGCTGGTAGCGGGCGTACGGTTTATGGGGGAAACCGCCAAAATCCTCAGCCCGGCAAAGACCATTCTTATGCCTACCCTGGCGGCGGAATGTTCGCTGGATTTAGGCTGCCCAATAGACGAATTTAGCGCTTTTTGTGATGCGCACCCTGACAGAACCGTAGTGGTCTATGCTAACACCTCGGCTGCTGTTAAAGCGCGTGCGGACTGGGTTGTGACCTCCAGTATCGCCGTAGAACTGATTGAGCATCTGGATAGTTTGGGGGAAAAAATTATCTGGGCGCCGGACAGACACCTGGGGAATTACGTGCAAAAACAGACCGGGGCCGATGTACTGTGTTGGCAAGGGGCGTGTATCGTGCATGACGAGTTTAAAACCCAGGCGTTGACCCGTTTAAAAAAAATCTATCCCGATGCCGCTCTTCTGGTTCACCCTGAATCGCCGCAGTCCATTGTCGAGATGGCCGATGCGGTGGGCTCCACCAGTCAGCTTATTAAGGCGGCAAAAACGCTGCCGCACAGACAGCTTATCGTGGCGACCGATCGCGGCATCTTCTACAAAATGCAGCAGGCGGTGCCTGAAAAAGAACTGCTTGAAGCGCCCACGGCTGGCGAGGGGGCGACCTGCCGTAGCTGCGCGCACTGTCCGTGGATGGCGATGAATGGCCTGAAAGCCATTGCTGAAGGGCTGGAGCAGGGAGGCGCGGCGCATGAAATACAGGTTGATGCGGCGCTACGCGAGGGCGCATTACTGCCGCTCAACCGGATGCTGGATTTTGCGGCTACACTTCGGGCGTAAAGACGGAAATCTTTGGGGGAGAGAATGGATTTTTTTAGTACGCACAACATACTGATTCATATTCCGATTGGCGCTGGCGGGTACGATCTCTCGTGGATCGAAGCGGTAGGAACCATCGCCGGCCTGCTCTGTATTTGGCTTGCCAGTCTGGAGAAGATCAGCAACTACTTTTTTGGACTGGTTAACGTCACCCTGTTTGCGATTATTTTCTTTCAGATCCAGCTTTATGCCAGCCTGTTGCTGCAACTCTTTTTCTTTGCCGCCAATATTTATGGCTGGTATGCATGGTCGCGGCAAACAAAGGATAATCAAGCCGAGCTTAAAATCCGCTGGCTGCCGTTGCCAAAAGCAATGGCATGGCTGGCGATATGTGTGATAGTTATCGGTTTGATGACGCGATATATCGATCCCGTATTCGCCGTCCTGACGCGCGTGGCCGTCGCCATTATGCAGATGCTGGGGTTACAGGTGACAATGCCTGTACTGCAACCGGACGCTTTCCCGTTCTGGGACTCTTGCATGATGGTGCTGTCTATCGCGGCGATGATTCTGATGACACGCAAATATGTCGAAAACTGGCTCCTGTGGGTGGTAATCAACGTGATCAATGTGGTGATTTTTGCTTTGCAGGGCGTCTATGCGATGTCGCTGGAATATCTGATCCTGACATTTATCGCCGTGAACGGTAGCCGCCTGTGGATAAACAGCGCGCGGGAGCGAGGATCGCGCGCGCTTTCCCGTTAATGGTGATGAACATGCCCGGATGGCGTCTGATTCAGATGACAGTCCGGGCCGTGACACACTTGATACTCCATCTGAATCGTAGCGTGCGCAATATGGTATTCGTGCATCAGGAAATCCTGGATACGTTCCAGCAGCGCATCATGGTCGTGTGGCGGAATGACCTGAGCGTGCAATGTCATGACCGGTTTTTCGCCGACCATCCAGACATGCACATGGTGTACGTTGCGGACTTCGGGGATTTCCCGGCTTAAATGGCGCTGTAAGGCATTAATATCCAGCGAAACCGGCGCGCCTTCCAGCAATTCGTTGACGCTATCTTTTAACAAACGCCAGGCGCTGCGTAGCACCAGTACCGAAACCAGAATAGAGAGAATCGGGTCCGCTGGCGTCCAGCCCGTCCAGATAATGATCAGCGCGGCGACTATTGCGCCGACGGAACCCAGCAAATCGCCCATCACATGTAGCGCGGCAGCGCGCACGTTCAGGTTTTTTTCATCGCTTCCCCGATGGAGAATCCAGAACGCAAACAGGTTCGCCAGCAGACCCGCGACCGCAATCACCATCATCAGATTTCCCGCCACCGGACGTGGCGTGTAAAAGCGCTCTATCGCTTCCCAGACAATGAGAAGGGTAATGACCACCAACGCAATGGCATTCACAAAGGCCGCCAGTGTGGTGAGTCTTAGCCAGCCAAAAGTGTGGCGAACAGTCGGGGGACGACGGGAAAATTGAACCGCCAGCAGCGCAAAGAGAAGGGCCGCCGCGTCGGTGAGCATATGTCCCGCATCCGCCAACAACGCCAGAGAGCCGGAGAGTATCCCGCCCACCACCTCAAGGAGCATAAATCCGGCAGTGACGATAAAGGCGAAAAGCAGGCGACGAGCATTATTATCTTTCGGCAGGTGTGAATCGGCATGAGAGTGTGAGTGCGCCATAACGTCATTCCTTTGTTATTCTCATCAATACTGTAGACATCATACTGATTTTTCGCTGACAAAATAAAAAGGAGAGCGAAAGCTCTCCCGTTATCAGACTTTTTTCTGCATTACTGTGTGGTACCGTCGGTTTTGGTATTCACGTCATTATTGACGCCATTACCGGTTTCCACTTTTTTATTAATATCCGGGCAGCGACCGTCTTTACACATGGTATTTTTATGCTCTTCATCCTTGGTCATTCCGTCATGATTCATGGTTGAACCGTCTGGATGCTGCATCGTGCTGTTAGCGTTGCCGTTGGTATTGATGTCGTTGTTATTCACATCATTCGGCGCTACATTCTGGCGGGCGTCCGGGGCAACCTGACCGGCATTTGCCGCCGAGTTCGCCTGGCCATTACTGGATTGCGCGTTAGATTCAGCAGCTAACGCTGCGCCGCTGGCAAGGCCGAGGGTAGCGGTGAGTAAAAGCGTAGTCAGTTTTGTCATTTTCATAAGATGCTCCTGTTATGGTGGATATGTCGGATAACCTCTTCCAACAGTGCACGTGTCAGTCAAATCCTCAAATAAGGGATAAAAAGCGTTCGCCGCCGCGGGTTAACGCAGCAGAGAATCTTGCAATAATTCATAAACAGAGTGGTTACAGTTAAAAAGTGTAGGTTAGATCCCATTTTTCGCTACATTTGTGCGTTTTTTTCCTGAATTCCAGGATTATTCCGTTCAAAGTGTAAAAGCCCGTTTACACTATTTAATTGAAGAGATAGATTGGAGGGATTGCATTCATTGGGATAAGTACGGCAACACTGGAATAAACATGAATTATCAGAACGACGATTTACGCATTAAAGAAATCAACGAGTTATTACCTCCGGTCGCGCTGCTGGAAAAGTTTCCCGCCACGGAAAATGCAGCAAATACCGTTGCTCACGCGCGCAAAGCCATCCATAAAATTCTCAAAGGCAATGACGATCGTCTGCTGGTGGTGATCGGTCCTTGTTCAATTCATGATCCGGCAGCGGCGAAAGAGTATGCCGCCCGTTTGCTGGCGCTACGCGATGAGCTTCAAGGCGAGCTTGAAATTGTCATGCGCGTCTATTTTGAGAAACCGCGTACCACCGTCGGCTGGAAAGGGCTGATTAACGATCCGCACATGGATAACAGCTTCCAGATTAACGACGGTCTGCGTATTGCGCGCAAACTGCTGCTGGATATTAACGACAGCGGCCTGCCTGCCGCCGGCGAATTCCTCGATATGATCACGCCGCAATATCTGGCCGATCTGATGAGCTGGGGCGCCATTGGCGCGCGGACTACTGAATCCCAGGTTCATCGCGAATTGGCGTCTGGCCTCTCTTGTCCGGTCGGTTTTAAAAATGGTACTGATGGCACGATTAAAGTCGCCATTGACGCCATCAACGCCGCCGGCGCGCCGCATTGCTTCCTCTCCGTCACTAAATGGGGTCATTCGGCGATTGTGAATACCAGCGGCAACGGCGACTGCCATATCATTCTGCGCGGAGGTAAAGCGCCAAACTATAGCGCGCAGCATGTTGCTGAGGTGAAAGAAGGCCTCATCAAAGCGGGACTGACGCCGCAGGTCATGATCGATTTCAGCCATGCCAACTCCTGTAAGCAATTTCAAAAGCAGATGGAGGTTTGCGCCGATGTCTGCCAGCAGATAGCGGGCGGTGAAAAAGCGATTATTGGCGTGATGGTAGAGAGTCATCTGGTAGAAGGAAACCAGAGTCTGGAAAGCGGTCAGCCGCTGACCTACGGTAAAAGCATTACTGACGCCTGTATTGGCTGGGAAGATACCGATGCGCTGCTTCGTCAGTTGTCGGCAGCGGTAAAAGCCCGTCGCGGCTAAGTTTATTTTCTATCCTGTGGTGAAGCGCAGGATAGAAAACATATCGGTCCGGTAACAGTCTACCGGACCGATATTACCAATATTAATGTATTATTATTTGGCGTACTTAGGTACTTCCTGCTTCTGGAGAGTATTTCCTTCCGAATCAATTCCTACAATGACTCTATAGCGGTCAAAATATAACTTCTTAATGGATTCTGTTCCTAATTCTTCGTAGGCAACAATTTCTACTGATTTAACATGTTTTGTATTAATTGCAGACGCTCCTCCAATCCCGAGTAGCGAAACCCCACCGTATTTTTTACAAAGCTCAGCGACATAATCAGCACGATCGCCTTTGCCAAGAAACGCAGTTGCCCCTTGTTGAAACATCATTTCTACAAATGGGTCCATACGCGCGGCCGTTGTAGGACCGTTGGAGCCAATAGGTAAACCAGGTCTGGCAGGGCAGGGGCCAGCATAGTAAATCGTTTGGTTTTGAAAATCGACCGGTGATTTTTCTCCGTTACTAAGCGCTACTTCGATTTTTTTATGCGCGGCGTCACGGCAGGTGTAAGCAAATCCAGTGAGAAATAATATATCGCCGACCTTAAGAGTTTTCGCTTTCTCTTTAGTCAATGGTAATGTTAATTCCATCATAGCTTCTCCAGGTATTAAATGATTTCACTAGCGTGGCGGCTTGCATTACATTGGAAATTGATTGCGACTGGCAGTGCAGTGATATGGCAAGGATAGTAATCGACATGCACGCCTAACGCCGTAATACGCCCGCCCATACCTAAAGGGCCGATCCCTGTATTATTCACGGCCTCTAATAATTCAGCTTCGAGCTGGGCATAAAGTGGTTTAGCATTGAACTCACCAAGAGGGCGTAATAATGCTTTCTTCGCCATCCACGAACAGTGATCCATTGTACCGCCAACGCCGATACCAATAATATAAGGAGGGCATGGATTGCCTCCTACACGACGGACAGTTTCCAGAACAAAATCTTTTATACCATCAATACCATCGCCGGGAAGCAATGTTTTAAAAGTTCCCATATTTTCGCTACCGCCGCCCTTTGGCATAACGGTAATTGTCACTCGGTCACCATCAACAATTTCAGTATGTAAAATTGCAGGAGTATTATCATTAGTATTAATACGTTCTAATGGATCTGCAACCATGGATTTTCTTAAGTATCCATTTTCATAGCCCTGGCGAACACCCTGGTTCACCTGATCTTTAAGCGGCTTACCTTCCCAGCATACATGTTGTCCAATTTCCATTATAACGATACAAGTGCCGGTATCATGGCAGCATGCAAGTTGTTCTTTTTTTGCATACTCTCTATTATCAATTAATATCTTAATGGTTTCCTTGCCGATCTTTGACTCTTCTTTATCATATGCTTTACGAAAAGAACACATGAGATTATCATCCAGTTCATAACAAGCTTTTTTTACAAGTTTTTCGATAACCGGAATGATAATTTCTGTATTTAATATACGACTCATACTCCCTCCAGTGCTATGTTGCATTGTTTTATCCATTGATCACATTTTCATGATATTCGTATTCATTGTAGGAAGGAAATATGTTATTTTTATTAAATGATAAATTTTATTTATAGTAGTGGAAAATAGATGGAAATTAGACAATTAGAATATTTTGTAAGCGCTTCTTTGTTAGGTAACTTAACCAGAGTTGCTGAGCGGCATTTTGTTTCTCAACCTAATATCACCATTGCTATTAAGAAGTTAGAGACTGAATTAGGGGTGACATTATTTGATAGAAAGAAAAATAAACTTGTCCTTACTGAGGAGGGCATGTTTTTCTTACAAAAAATTGAACCTATCCTTATTGCGTTAAAAAATAGCGTAGCGGAAATGAAAGATTATCGTAATGAAAATGGTGGCATAGTAACTTTGGGGATCCCACCGATGATAAGTTTGTTTCTTTTTTCACCGCTCTTCAAGCATTTCCGAGAGATTTATCCAGAGATGGAACTCTCTCTTGTTGAAGAGGGGACTTTTGGTTTACATGATAAACTTTCTGCTGGAGAGCTGGATCTTGCTATTGTTATTATTAATGACTGTCCAAAAGAATTAGTTACGGTACCATTAATGACTCAGCAGCACGTGGTATGTATGTCAGATAAACATCCCCTGGCATAGAAAAACGATTATTGAAGAATGTACAAAGCGAGGAATTCATACACATATTTTTCTATCATCAAACAGGGTTCAAACCAACATAGATCTGGTTGCTAAAAATGAAGGAATTTCTTTCATTTTGGACGCTGTCGATCTTAAAGCCGAAAAAGTAATAACCAAGGCCATGACTGAGCCGACTTATGTTACGATTGGTTTGGCCTGGAAGAAAGATAAATATTTATCATATGCAACCAGAGCGTTAATTAAATTCATTGAGGATTATATTAAAGAACATTTTACAATTAAATAATTATATTTGTTCTTCAACAAAAATTTCCCATAGCTCTTCGGCATCTGGAGGCATTCTCTTGGCTGGTCTATAAAGTCTTATTTCTATGGGGACCCATAAATTGCTTTCTTTTTCCGCTGCAGTAACAATAGTTTTAGCCTCTATATCTTGCCTGGCAAGGCTTTGAGGTATCCAGGCAACACCATCGCCAGATCTGACCATTGCCAATAGTGTTGCTGCCAGATCGGCCACAAAGGCAACATTTATATTATGGGTAATTCTGTTAATAGACGCTGTATTTGCTATTATTCTTCCCAGACCTGATTGTGATGAAAAAGAAAGGTAAGGGAATTGAATCTTATTATTTATATTCCACAACGGTTTTAACGTTTCTGAGTCTGGTTTACTGAATGGAATTAATTTATCAAACCCAAGACGAATGCTCATAAAGTTATTTTTATTTAAATTTAGATGCATATGTGGGTGATGGTGACACAGTAAAAATTGTGAATCTCCCTGCCGCATCATTTTTTCGCACGCATTCAATGAGTCAGATAAAAGACGAAATGAACCAAATTTTGCAATTTTATCACTTTGCTTTAACAAGTGCGGTACAAAAGAGAAAGACAAAGCATGCGTTGCTGAAAAAACAAGACTAGGTTGTTTATTACCTGCAGCCTCAAGGGTATCACTTTTCAATGTGTACAAGGAGTGGATCAGTTCGGGAAGCTGGTCTGTAAATACTTCTCCGGCCTTGGTAAGGGTGACTCCCCGTTTACTTCTTTCAAAAAGGGGCGTACCCACCCATTCTTCGAGAGATTGTATCCGACGACTAAATGCGGGTTGAGTCACATATCTTGAGGCAGACGCTTTTGAGAAATTCAACGTTTCTTTTAGAGCCAGACAGTCTTCGAGCCATGTTAGTTCGAGGTGATGCCGATATTGCATAAGCTGCAACCTTATTAGCATTGGATGAGTTTCATTTATATAAGTAGCATTATACACAGACAGATTTTAAGAGGAAATTATTTGATTAAACAGAAACAAAAGCAGTAAGAATATGTTATGCCTTTGTCGGGTAAGTGTTGTTATTTATGTGAGTGTATTCTTTCTCAATAGAAATTAATTAGATGTAATTTTAGTATAACATGTGATTTATGCTTGTTGCAGTTGTATTCATGACTGTAATGAGTTGTTTTTGTACCCTAATAATATAAGGACGTATACATGTCACCAGCGATTATTACTTTGTTGGTTTTAGTGGTTGCAATAATTATCTTTGTTAGCGATCGTCTTCCTATGGGATTAGTTGCATTTATGGTCCCAATGGCACTTTATTTTACCGGTGTTATCGATGCTAAGGATATTTTTGCTTCAATCGTAAATGCGAATGTTATTCTTATCGTCGCCATGTGTGTACTCGGTGCGGCATTTTTTAAAACAGGTTTGGCATGGCAATCAAGTAAAATTTTACTAAAATATGCTAAAACAGAAAGAAGCCTTAGTGTATTGATTTTTCTTATTGGTGGAGTTATGTCTGCCTTTGTTTCTAATAGCGGAACAGTTGCTGTACTAATTCCTATTGTTTTAGGTATTGCCGCCAGTAGTCAGATTAAGCCTATTAAACTTCTTATGCCTCTGGTTTTTGGGGCAACAATCGGTGCTGATATTTCTATTATCGGTTCGCCAGGAAATCTGATTGCTAAAAATACTATTGAAACTTTTAGTAAGGGAAGTCTGTCGGTGCCATTTTTCGAATACGCTAAAATTGGTATTCCTTTGCTGATTGCATGCTCTATATTTCTCTATTTCTTCGGTTCAAAACTCATCGCAGATCGTGATGGAAATACACAATCTGATTCTCAAATGGATTATAGCCAAATTCCGACCTGGCATAGAAATTTAACTTTAGCCGTTTTTATTCTGTCTATCGCTGGAATGGTGGCAACTGATTATATTAAGTTTCTGCCTCCAATGCATATTATTGCGTGTTGTGCGGCTATTGTTCTTGTATTTGCTGGCGTTTTAACACAAAAGGAAACTTTTAATTCTTTTGAAATGCTAACTGTTTTCATGCTTGCGTTTATGATGCCTTCAGGAGCCGCGCTTAATTCTACTGGTGCTGGAGAAATGATTGCTAATGCCGTTATTTCAGTAACCGGAGATTCTGGCGTTATGATTATTATGGCGTCATTGTGGATACTTACATGGGCTTTGACTCAAGTAATGAGTAACACTGCAGCATGTACGTTGTTATGCCCGGTAGGATGGACTATCGCACAATCTATTGGCGCAGACCCTCGTGCAGTTGTTATTGCTGTTTTTATTGCGAGTAGTGTTGCTGTTTGTACTCCAATGGCTATTCCAGCAAACTCAATGATTATTGGTCCGGGGAATGTTAAATTTAAAGATTTCTTAAAACCCGGATTGGCGATTAGTTTGGTTTGTTTTATCGTTAGTATGATTTTACTACCGGTATTTTATCCATTCTATTAATGCCTGATATTACTTTTCTATTTTAGATTATTAAATTTGAGACTTTATTATGAATAGTTCGGTGCTATTAGGTGAAGGCTTCACTCTGATGTTCCTCGGCATGGGGTTCGTGCTGGCGTTTCTGTTCCTGCTGATTTTCGCCATCCGCGGCATGTCCGCCGCCGTCAACCGTTTCTTCCCTGAACCGGCTCCGGCGCCAAAACTGGCACCTGCCGCCGCCGCGCCCGCGGACGACTTTGCCCGCCTCAAGCCGGTGATTGCCGCCGCTATCCACCACCATCGCCGCCTTAACCCTTAATTCCCGGAGGAATCCATGACCATTGCCATTACCGATGTCGTCCTGCGCGACGCCCACCAGTCCCTTTTCGCCACCCGCCTGCGTCTTGACGATATGCTGCCAATTGCCGCTCAGCTCGACGACGTGGGCTACGGCTCGCTGGAGTGCTGGGGCGGCGCCACCTTTGACGCCTGCATCCGTTTTCTCGGCGAAGACCCGTGGGTCCGCCTGCGCGAACTCAAAAAGGCCATGCCCAAAACCCCGCTGCAGATGCTGCTGCGCGGCCAGAACCTGCTCGGCTACCGCCACTACGCCGATGACGTGGTGGAGCGCTTCGTCGAACGCGCGGTGAAAAACGGCATGGATGTGTTCCGCGTCTTCGATGCCATGAACGACCCGCGCAATATGAAAGCCGCATTACAGGCGGTGCGCAGCCACGGCGCGCACGCCCAGGGGACCCTGAGTTACACCACCAGCCCGGCGCACACCCTGCAGACCTGGCTGGATTTAACGGAGCAACTGCTGGAAACCGGCGTTGACTCGATTGCCATCAAGGATATGTCCGGCATTCTTACACCGATGGCGGCGTATGAGCTGGTCAGCGAAATCAAAAAACGTTTTGAGGTGCGCCTGCACCTGCACTGTCACGCCACCACCGGGATGGCGGAGATGGCGCTGCTGAAGGCCATCGAGGCGGGCGTCGACGGCGTGGACACGGCGATTTCCTCCATGAGCGCCACCTACGGCCACCCGGCCACCGAAGCGCTGGTGGCGACGTTGGCAGGTACTGAGCATGACACCGGGCTGGATATCCTGAAGCTGGAGAGCATCGCCGCGTACTTCCGCGAGGTGCGCAAGAAATATCACGCCTTTGAAGGCCAGCTGAAAGGCTATGACAGCCGTATTCTGGTGGCCCAGGTACCGGGCGGAATGCTCACCAACCTCGAAAGCCAGCTGAAGCAGCAGAACGCGGCGGACAGGCTGGACCAGGTGCTGGCGGAAATCCCCCGCGTGCGCGAGGACCTCGGCTTTATCCCGCTGGTGACCCCGACCTCGCAGATTGTCGGCACCCAGGCGGTGCTCAACGTCCTGACCGGCGAGCGCTACAAAACCATTGCCAAAGAAACGGCGGGCATTCTGAAAGGCGAATACGGCCACACCCCGGTGCCGGTGAACGCCGCGTTACAGGCCCGCGTGCTGGAAGGGGGCGCTCCGGTGACCTGCCGCCCGGCGGACCTGCTGAAGCCGGAACTGGCTGAACTGGAAGCGGACGTGAAGCACCAGGCGCAGGAGAAGGGCATTCAGCTTGCGGGAAACGCCATCGACGACGTGCTCACCGTGGCGCTGTTCCCGCAGATTGGCCTCAAATTCCTTGAGAACCGCAATAACCCGGCGGCGTTTGAGCCGGTGCCGCAGGCGGAAGCCGCGAAACCTGCCGTGAAAGAGGAAAAAACCGCAAAACCCGCCGCTTCCGGTATCTACACCGTGGAAGTGGAAGGCAAAGCCTTTGTGGTGAAGGTCAGCGACGGCGGTGATATCAGCCAGCTCACTGCGGCTGCACCTGCTGCCTCTTCTGCTCCTGCCACCGCCCCGGCAGGCGCCGGCACCCCGGTCACCGCCCCGCTGGCGGGCAACATCTGGAAGGTGATTGCCACCGAGGGCCAGAGCGTGGCCGAAGGCGATGTGCTGCTGATTCTGGAAGCCATGAAGATGGAAACCGAAATCCGCGCCGCGCAGGCCGGGACGGTACGCGGTATCGCGGTGAAGTCCGGGG
>OKEE01000636.1_pt1 | contig 12621 bp, 7 predicted proteins | sample 1611071 | NCBI WGS metagenome assembly OKEE01 (sample SAMN04436708, study PRJEB24849) | human gut metagenome | biome: human gut; feature: NICU; material: stool | host: Homo sapiens | place: USA: Saint Louis, MO | collected 2010-09-07 | reverse complement strand
AGGTTGTGGAATTCGCTCCTGCATTTTCGATTTCTGAAAAGACAAAAAACGAACTTCACAACGATGCCATCAAAATCTGCAAAGAAGTTGGCTACACAAACGCCGGTACTGTAGAATTTTTGGTGGACGAAGATGAAAATCACTATTTCATCGAAGTAAACCCAAGAGTTCAAGTAGAACACACAGTTAGTGAACTTATCACTGGGATTGATATCGTACAAACTCAAATTCTGATAGCAGACGGCAAAAGTTTTGATTCAGATGAGATAGGAATTTATTCACAAGACGATGTTCACTGCAATGGTTACGCAATTCAATGCCGTATCACGACAGAAGATCCTTCGAATAATTTCATGCCTGATACTGGTAAGATTGATTTGTATCGTACAAGTTCCGGATTCGGCGTGAGACTTGACGGTGGAAATGGATTCACAGGCTCAGTAATCACACCATATTACGATTCGCTTTTGGTTAAAATCACTGCCTTCTCCAGAACATTCAACGACACAATCAACAAAGCAATCCGTGCTTTGAGAGAAACGAAAATCAGCGGTGTGAAGACAAATATCGGCTTCATCATCAATGTCTTAAACACTGAAGAATTCCACAAGGGAGTGTGTGATACTGGATTTATTTCCAAAAACCCTGAACTTTTCGACATAAAACCATCAACTGATAAGGAATTAAAGGTGTTGAATTTCATCAGTGAACGCTCCATTAATAACGACAAAAAAGATTACAACATTCCACAAATTCCAGAATTTACCAAGACAAATTCAACAGGAACTAAGGATATTTTCGAAGAAAAAGGCGCCAAGGGACTTAGTGATTGGATTTTGAACCAAGATAAACTTCTAATCACTGACACAACTCTAAGAGATGCGCACCAATCATTGATGGCGACACGAATGAGAACAAGAGATATGCTTCCTATCGCAGAAGCTACCAATGAGTTGATGAAGGACTTGTTTAGTTTGGAAATGTGGGGCGGTGCAACATTTGATGTAAGCTACAGATTTTTGAAGGAAGATCCTTGGATTAGACTACAAGAACTTCGCAAAAGAATTCCTAACATTTTATTCCAAATGCTACTTCGTGGAAACAACACCGTAGGATACAAAAATTATCCAGATAATGTCGTGGTAAAATTCGTACAAAAAGCCGCAGAAAACGGAATCGACGTGTTCAGAGTATTCGATTCATTAAACTACATCGACGGAATGAGACTTGCGTGTGACAGCGTACTTGAACAAGGAAAAATCTTGGAAGCAACGCTTTGTTACACAGGTGACATTTTGGACGAAACAAGAGACAAATACACACTAGAATATTACGTAAAAAAAGCAAAGGAACTAGAATCCATCGGCGCAAATATTATTGCCATAAAAGATATGAGCGCATTGTTGAAACCATACGCCGCAACGAAGCTAATCTCAGCATTGAAAAACGAAATTTCTGTTCCAATTCATTTGCACACACACGACACCACAGGAAACGGAGTCGCTACGATAATCAACGCTTGTGAATCTGGAGTTGACATAGTTGACACTTGCTTTAACTCAATGAGTTCACTCACAAGTCAACCTGCACTCAACTCAGTCGTAGCCGCTCTTGAAAATACGCCACGTCAAACGGGAATCAGCCTTTCAAACTGTGATAAAATCAGCAACTACTACAAAGACGTTCGCTCCTACTACTCACAATTTGAGAGCGATTTGAAAAGTGGTACAACAGAAATTTATCGCTACGAAATTCCTGGTGGACAATATTCCAACCTCAAACCACAAGTAGAATCGTTCGGACTTGGAGAAAAATTCGACGAAGTAAAATTAATGTACAAAAAAGTCAACGACATGCTTGGTGACATCATCAAAGTTACACCATCATCCAAAATGGTTGGAGACATGGCTATATTCATGGTGGCAAATGGACTCACTCCTGAAAACATCTACGAAAAAGGCAAAAACCTCGACTACCCAGACTCAGTAATATCATTCTTCAAAGGAATGATGGGACAACCTGAAGGTGGATTCAACGAAAAATTACAAAAAATCGTATTAAAAGATGAAAAGCCAATCACAAAAAGAGCGGGACTTTACATCGACCCATTTGATTTTGAAAAAGACAAAAAAGATTTAGAAGACAAATACAAAATGGAATTCGACGAAAAAGACATCGTATCACACGCACTTTATCCAAAAGTATTCGAAGAATACATCGACTACAGAAAAACAAAAGGCAACTTCACTTACATGGACACTCCGACATTCTTCGAAGGAATAAACGAAAAAGAAACAGTCGAAGTCCCAATAGAAGAAGGCAAAATCCTCATCATCAAACTTATCGAAAAAGGAAGATTGGAAAAAGACGGCTACAGAAACTTCACCTATGAAGTAAACGGAAACAGACGTGAAGTCAGAGTGTTCGATGAATCTGCGAAAATCACAGAACGTGAAGAAGATAACCTATCAGTAGCAGACCCTAACAACGACAAAGAAATCGGAGCATCAATTCCAGGAAGAGTCGTAAAAGTCCTAGTCAAAGAAAACGACAAAGTATCAGTCAACGACCCATTGGTAGTAGTGGAAGCCATGAAAATGGAGACCAACATACTATCCAAATCAGAAGGAATTGTAAAATCAATCCTAATCAAAGAAAATGACACCATCGACACAGACCAACTTTTAATAGTTTTGGAATAAAAAAATGGATTGTAGAGTAAAATCTACAATCCTATTTTATTTTACGATGTTTATGTAGTTGAAAAAATCACAAAAATCCGTATAATATAATATTAATAATTTAGCTTTTGGAGGGAATTATGAAAACCAAATTATCTAAGTGTGGAAATTCTCATGTGTTACAAATTCCAAGGTCGATTTTGGATGCTTTAAATTGGAAATACGATGATATTTTAGATTTAAAAATTGAGGATAACAAACTAATAATCGAAAATTCGTCTGATGATGAAATGAATATTGAAGATTTGTTTGAAGATTTTAATGGGCAATATGAAAAAGAAGATATTGATTGGGGAAAAATTGTAGGAAAAGAAGTATGGTAAGCTAACTTTCCTAATAAATAAACAAGCCATAACTAACGTTATGGCTTTGACTTATTTCTTATCAAAAAAGTTTTGTAATTCTTCTGGTGTAGTTCCCACTTTGTCGTCGATGTTCATTCTGTCGGTGATTTTCCCGTCTTTTACTCTGAACACTGCTGGGACTGTTTTGAGGTCGTTGTCGGTTCTGAATTTCTTCAAATCTTCTGGAGATTTTTTGATTCCAGCGACGCTATCTATGTAGTAGATTTCATATTTGGATACGAATGGTTTGAATATTTTGGAAAACTTTTGACAATCTGGGCATGTTTTTCTTCCAAGATACACTGTGATTTCTTTTCCAGCGCTCACTTCATCAAGTTCTGCAACTTTGATTTTCTTGACGCCTTTGATGTTTTGTTCGTATTCTTCTATGGCTTTTTGTTTGTCTTCCTCTGTGGTTACGTTTTTGGATTCAACTCCTGTGGCTTTTTTGGTAGGCTTATCTTGTTTTTGATTGCAACTTGCAAATAATACCAACATTAAGCATACGCAAACGATTAATTTGAATTTGTTTTTCATATATTCCCTCCTGTTTTTATTTTATTTTATAATATTTAATCGTAATAATCAATCTGTATGATTATAGACGGAAAAAACCACCAACAATTGTTGGTGGTCGTTGTTTTAGTAATTCAATTTTGTTTGTTTTTTGCGTTGTTTTAAGATATTTCTAATGGTTATTATTGCGCTAATACCCATCAATACTAATGCCAATATCCATCCGTACAAGCAGAATTTCACAAGCATTGTATCATCTGCACCCATTCCATCGTGTAGCAAAGTTATTGTGACGTTCATATTCATCATTGCAAATGCCAAAGTTATTAGAAATACTGTTGTCACTATGTGTAAAATACCATTATCTTTACGCTTTAGTGATAAATACAAGCTGAAAACGCTGACGATTAGAAATACCGCTGTGACTGCAGCATAATTTCTCGTAATTTCGTAAATTTCTTGTTCTGACATGATAAATGTTCCTTTCTTATTTGATAGTTACATTATATCATTATTATACAAACTATATCTGTTTTTGTGCTTTTTTCTTCTTGTAGAATGATTTTCTCAGTCTCAATATCACATAACTTACAAATATCAACGTGTATATGATTACTCCAGAGAGGTGTGCTTTCCAATCATTTGAATAAAGCACCATTACATGCACATAAATTCCTATGAAAAATGGATACGCCATTCTTTGAAGTTTCTTCCAGTTTTTTGCGTTCATTTTTCTTCGAACTGATTTGAATGATGTCACGAAAAGTGGAATCAGCATCAACAATAAAAATATTGTTATTATTGATGCGATTAGTTCTCTTTGTGGCATGGATGAAGGATTTGTGAATAGCACTGGGAAATAGTGTATTCCAAATATTATGTTGTGGCTTATCACCAACAAACTTCCTATGATAGACATTTCTCCACGAATGCTCATCAGTTTTTTTGAAAAATCATTGTGTTTTGTAACGGTTCCTACGAACATTACTATCATGAATGTTGCCGTTGCAAATATTCCTCTGGAGAATATTTTCATGAAATAATCGTTGAACCAAGTTGGCAAATATCTGTCGTAACCCATGTTGTAATAGCACACAACCAGACCCGTCCATGCGTACATTCCCACATAAAATGCTACTGGATGTTTTTTTATTGATTGGGCTGTTAAGCTATAAAATATTATAGTGAATAACAATCCTATTATTAAAGTCATCTAATCTCCTCCTTCAAATTTTCCAAATTCTTTTGTTTTTCATCATGTGTTTTGGTGTCGATATTCATTTCACTCTTATCGTTGCTTTTTTCATTTTCTGGTAGAGATTTTTCTGACTTTTTGTCAATAGAATTCTCGTCAGGTTCTTTTTCATTGTCTTTTTCTTCTACAACAGGTTTCTCGATTTTGATAAACACATAAGATTTTGATATTTCTTGTGTTTTTCTAAGTTTAAATATTATGTTAACTCTAAATTGTCCTACTTTTGTGTAATCAGGCTCTTTTTCAAGTGTTACTTCTACCGATCCATCTTGTGGAATGTTGGAGAATTTCTTTTTGAAATCTTCTATTGTTGGTCTTGTTCCGTTGACTATTATTGGCGAAGCCCCGTTTCTTTGTGGTGTGAATTTTTCTCCATGGTCTAAGTCATCATCATCTGATATTCCATCACGGTCTTTGTCACGGTACAACCAGTATGTCAATGTTCTCACTAATATTTTGCCATTTTTTTCGGCTTTTAATTTTAGTGTTATTGTTTTAAATCCACTTCCATCTTCCGGCCATCCTTCTGCGCTTACTTGTGGTGTTCCTGTTATTGTCGTTCCGTCAAATGATAATCCTTGTGGCAATCCGTCTATTTGGGCAATTATTTTCGCATCTTTGTCCAAACTTGTCACTGTCGCTGGTCTGATTGGTTTTCCTTCGATCCATTTTTGTCCGTTGGAATCCATCAAGCTTGTGTCGATTACTTTTTGATCAACAGGAATTTCTTCTTTTGTTTCTTGTTCAGCTTTTTTGTCGACTGGTTTTTTCACTATTACCATCACATAGCTTTTTCCAACTTCTTTTATTCCTTTGACTTTGAAAATCAGGTTAACTCTTTGTGGAAGTTCACTCGCTTTTGTATAATCAGGTTCTTTTTCAAGTGTTACTTCTACCGATCCATCTTGTGGGATGTTTGAGAACTTGGATTTGTAATCTTCGATGGTTGGTTTTGTTCCGTTGACTATTATTGGCTGTGCTCCATTTCTTTGTGGTGTGAATTTTTCTCCGTTATCTACATCGTCGTCATCTGATATTCCGTCACGATCTTTATCTCTGTATAACCAATATGTTAGTTTTCTTACAAGTATTTTTCCATTTTTCTCTGCTTTTAGTTTTAGTGTGATTGTTTTGAATCCACTTCCATCTTCGGGCCATCCTTCTACGCTTACTTGTGGCGTTCCTGTTATTATCGTTCCGTCAAATGATAATCCTTGTGGCAATCCATCTATTTTCGCAATTATTTTCGCATCTTTGTCCAAGCTTGTCACTGTCGCTGGTCTGATTGGTTTCCCTTCAATCCATTTTTGTCCGTTGGAATCCATCAAGCTTGTGTCGATTACTTTTTGATCTACAGGGATTTCTTCTTTTGATTCTTGTTCTTTTTCTTCGTGGTTTTCTTTTTCTTTGTCTTCAACAAGTTTCTTGTCCGATTCATTTCCCGACAATTTGAATGTTACAAATATTACGTTTGGCAAGTTCGGATTGTCTTTCGATACGAGATGATAGTTCGCTTGAGTGTTGTTGATTGCGGCGTTTGATGTTGTGTATTCGTATCTTTTGTTGTTTTTCGATACTGCGCGAAGTTTTACTTTTGAAAACTCAAATGACGTTGGTGCATCAATTATTTGTCTGTCTGCGATGTTGTTTGTATTTTCAAAATCTTTTGATGCATTTTCCAATCTGTACCATTTGATTCCGTCAACGCTGTATTCCAATCCTACGATATAATCCTTGCTGTAGTTTCCGATTAGAATTCTGAACTCATCGTATGACAATGATTTTTCGTGAACAACTTTTGCTTTGATTACGTTCGTATCGGAATATTTTGACAAATCATTCGTAATCGCGTTGCCCTTATCATCTGTAATTGAAATTCCATTTGCTTGGAAATCTGTCCAGCCGATTTTTTCGGATGAACCGTCTTTTTTGATCACAATAATCTTCATTTCAGAAAAATCAGCTGCATCGTTTTTGTTCAATTCAATTGTTTTGTTTTTAGGTGATATAATCTTGATTTCTTTGACGTCTGAATTATTCTTGTAATCATTTGACGATTTTGCTGTCGCTTCTCTTGTCGACTGTGCGATTCCACTTGCACTCACAGTCGCACCCGTTATGCTGTCGAACATTTCTTTCGAGTTGTATTTATCTGACATGTATGCCTTTACGGTTCTTGAAAGTAGCGTCAAATCAGATTCTGTTTTAATGTTGTTTCCAGAAAGTCCATTCAAAAGCGCGCCGTATTGTTTTCCAAATAATTCTTCTACTTTTGATTTCGGATCTTTGCTGTTTCTAATTTGTTCGAAATATTCGCGGTATAATCCCATTTTTGCGAGGTTGAGTCGTCCTTTTTTCCCTTTTAAGAACGATAAAACTTTCTCAGCTTTTTTTCTAAATGGACCCATATCGTCTCCGTATTCCGAATCTTGTCCTACTTTGATGTCGGATATTTCACCATTTTCAACTTTGATGTAGGTCTTGGTTTTTCTTGTGTTGATGTAACCAATGCCCCATCCGCTATACTCTCCATCTCTCAATGGATTGTCGTTGTAGTATTTTTTCAAAGCGTCGTCAATTTGTTGTGGGTCATTCTTGTCCTTATCCGGATTTTCCTTTTCTGGATTTTCCTTATTTGGTTTTTCTTTTTCCGGTTGTTTGTTCTCCGGTTGTTTGTTGTTTTCTTTTTCTGGTTTTTCCGTAGATTCGTTTGGTGCTACTCCTGCTTTGGATAATGCGTTGTTGACTGCATTTATAATTCCTCTGCTTGAATATGTCGCTTGTGATACTGTGTCCACTGTTTTTCCTGGTTTACCCAAAATTCTTGAAATTACCGCCATTGCTTTTGCAAAATACGGCGCATCATCACTGTGAGATATTATTTCCACACCCGAGATTAATCCGTTAGTTATTGTAACTTTAACTGTTATTGGTCCATTGAATCCTTGTGCGACTCCTGTGTATTGACCGTCTTTTAGCTTAGCGTCATTTATTTTGCCGCTATTATTTGTGTTAGAATTATTTTCTTTTTCTGGTTGTTTTTCTGGATTTTTATTATTATCTTTTTCCTGGTTTTTATTTCCTGAAGATTTTTCTTTAGAATTTTTTGATTTTTCCTTTGATATGTTTGGCGCTACTCCTGCTTTTGACAATGCGTTGTTGACTGCATTTATAATTCCTCTGCTTGAGTATGTCGCTTGTGATACTGTATCCACTGCTTTTCCAGGCTTTCCAAGAATTTTCGAAATTACACGAGAAGCTCTTTGGAAATATGGATTATCATCATGGTGAGATAATATTTCTATTTTCGCAATGGATCCTTCTTTTACGGTAACTCTTACTTTGATTGGACCGTTGAAACCTTGTGCAGCTCCTATATACTGACCATCTTTTATTTGTTTGCTTCCTACGGAAATTTTTCCGACAAGATTTCTGATGCTTTTCTTGCCTGATTTTGCGTTTGGATTTACTTTTGAAATCTTCGCTTTTTCCTTGGAACCTGCTTGTGCCAATGCTTTGGATACTGCTTGTTTGATTGCGTTTGAAGATATCGTCGCTCCTGCAACAGAATCCACATTCACACTTCCTGTGCTTAAAATTCTGTCAATCACAGAAGATGCTCTGTTAAAATACGACGGCGTTTCGTTATTTGAAATCACATCAATATCAGTCAATTTGCCATTTTTTACAGTAACTCTTACCGATAATCTTCCGCCATAACCATTGGAACTTGCTTCGTACACTCCATCTTTTAGTCCTTTTGTGGCTACATTTGGTGTGTTATGCTTTTGTGTTTTTTGTGCTAGTTTTGGTGCTTCTTTTTTTGAACCAGCTTTATGTAGTCCATCTTCTACAGCATTTTTGATCGCTTCAGACGAAATCGTCGCTCCTGAAATCGAGTCCACATCGGTGTTTCCTTTTTCCAAAATCTGCGCAATAATTACAGATGCTTTTTCGTAATATTCAGGTGTTTCATTGTTAGTTACGACATTAATCGCCGACAACTCTCCATTTTTTATTTTAATTTTGACCTTGAAATCTCCACCGTATCCCTGGCTATTTCCTTCGTATTCTCCATCTTTTAATCCCTCTACATTACTACCAGATGCTATTTGTGTTTTGTTTTTTGTAGCGTAATTTATCTTGTGTTTTTTATTATAAGAAATAATAGAAAACGCCATCGCAACTGTTACTAATGTAGCAAGAGTAAAAGATAAATATTTTTTTAATTTATCTCTATCCATATTTTCCCTTTCTATAAGAAATTTTTGCGCATGATATCATCATAAAACTTTTTCAAACCTCATGGATGGTTTTGATTATCAATATCGCTTTTTTTATTATAAAAAAATTTCTAAAAAAACACAACACTTTTTCTAAATAAATTTAATGTTCTTTTATTTGCTTTTTTATTTTAGCAAACAAAAACCACCAATAAATTTGGATATTTCCAAAATTATTGGTGGCAATAATTGTCGTATTTTATTTTACAAACTAAACATATTGTCGTAGTTGTTCATTTGAACCATTGCTAGTCTGTATATTGTTTCATTGACTGGAGCTTCTAGTCCAAGTTTTTTCGCTTGTCTTACGATTGCTCCGTTCAAGAATTCTGCTTCTGTTTTTCTGTGTTTTTGTGTATCTTGTGCTGCAGATGGTAGTATGTCTCCGTATTCTTCGACTGCATCTGTGACGTATTTTCTGAAAAGTTTGTCGCCATCGAAGTTGTAGCCTAATTTGTCAGTAACAGCTATGAATTCGTCTGAGATTTTCTTCAAAATGGCTACGGAATTTTCGTCAGTTCTAGTGTATTTTGTGGACAAATGCATCACTGAGCAAGGTAGGTTGTAGATTGCGTTGATGTATAATTTTCTCCACATAATTCTATCTACATCTGGGTTTAGTTCTGTTTTGATGTCGTTCATGCTGAACGCTTTTTCGATGTCATGGAACAATTTATCGTCGTGGTTGTCATTGATAGCGCCAAATATTACGTTGGTTTTGTCGCTGTCGTATCCCGCGCTGATAACTCCCGGCTCTTCGATAGATGCAGAGATGAACATGATTCCTTGTGCGATGTTTTCTTCTTTGATGTACTTTTTCAAAATGTCGACGTTGCCGATACCATTTTGTAGTGTCATCACGACTGTTTTATCACCTACGATGTTCATGTTTTCTGTCAAAATCTTTTCTGTGTCGTATCCTTTTACAAGGATTACAACGACATCTTGAACTTCCAAATCCTTTGAAGATGTACTTGCAGATGTTACTTTTACTGTGCTTTCTCCGCCAGTTCTGTCGATAATTCTGATTCCATCTTTTCGGATTTTTTCCATGTGTGCTTCGTATGGATCTACTAAATTGACTTCGTTACCAGGAGATTCGATTGCTTTTGCAAGCATACAACCCATTGCTCCTGCCCCTAAAATTGTAATTTTCAATTTATCTCTCCCTTTCAAATTAATTCTCTTGGATATATTTTAACACAGCTTGGTTAAGTTTTGGGATCATTTGTTTCTTTCTTGAAAGAAGTCCCTTAGCCAAGAATGAATTGTTGTCGATTTTAGAATCGAAGGCACCTGCTAATTGTTCTTGGAACATTCCAGAAACCAAAACTTCGCTTTCTTCTCTGAAGATATCTGTAAGAATTAGTACAAATGTAGCCTCTTTCTTGTCGTTTCTGATTTTGTTCATTTCTTCAAGTAAACTGTCTTTGATTTTGCCAAGATTATCCAAATCCATGGAGAAGATTTGTGCGACTCTACAAGTGTATGATTCGATGTTGAATGTTTTCACGTCAGTGTTCAACAAATCTGCTGGTGATTTTCCTTCTAGTGAAGTTCCTGCTTTGAACATTTCCATCGCAAATTCTTCTGGGTTGATGTTGGCGATTTTTGCCATTCTATCCAAAATCATTCTGTCTGTTTCAGTTGCAGTTGGTGATCTGAACAATAATGTGTCGGAAATTATCGCTGAACACAACAATCCCGCAGTTTGTCTTGTAGGGACAATTCCTTTTTCCAAGAACATTTTGGAAAGAATTGTACATGTTGATCCAACAGGTTCGTTTCTAAAATAAACCGGGTTTTGTGTAGCGACATTTGCAACTCTGTGGTGGTCGATTATTTCTGTGATGTCGCAGCATTCCATGTCGTCAACCGATTGGTTTCTTTCGTTGTGATCCACCAAGATTAGCTTCTTCTTTTCTTCGTTGATAACGTGATATCTGGAAATATTTCCCACAACTTTGTTTTGATTGTCAACTACTGGATATGATCTGTATCTTGTTTTGGACATTGTATTTTTTACATCTTCTACAGTGTCAGTCAATGAAAAACTAACCACATCATCTCTTGTCATAACATAGTTTACAGGAACAGATTGTGGAAGAAGGCGTGCTGCCATGTATGTTTGAAATTCCGTAGAAATTACGATAATGTCCTTTTGTTTTGCTTTTTCTATCAATTCATCTGATAATTTGTTGCCGCCAGTAAGTATAATCATGGACACATTCTTTTCTATCGCATCGATTTGTGAGTCTTCTCTGTTACCCAAAATCACGATGTCGTTTTCTTCCAAATACTTCGCCATTTGTTTCGGATCCATCGCTCCTACAACCATTTTACCGGACAACGCTCTGTCTTCTGCTGGAATGTTCAAAATAGTTGCGCTCAAAACATCGATGATGTTTTCCACAGGAGTTTCTGAGTGGTGAAGGATTTGATCGTCCCACACTTCCATGTAACATTTTGTGATGTCAGAAATTGACACAACTCCAAGAAGTCTTTCTTCGATGTCGATTACTGGCAAACTAGCGACCTTTTTTTCTTGCATAATATTTGTCGCTTTGTAAAGACTGGCATGTTGGGACACGCATGTTGCCACGTCGATGCTCAAATCTTTGACTTGTGGCTTCATTGAGTCCTTGAATGTCGGTGCGTCCACTCCAAAATAATCCAACACGAATTGAGTTTCCCTGTTGACATCGCCAAGTCTTATCGCTTCGACGTTTTCTTCTCCAGTTCTTTTCTTTAATTCTTGATAAGATAACGCCGCGCAGATTGAATCTGTATCAGGGTTTTTGTGACCAGTTATATATATTTTATCCATATTTTCTCCTTCATAAAAATCAACCAAACATTATTTTCCTGCCGATTGATTGTTTAATTTTATTTTCCTAACCTTTATGATTATATACCAATCTTTTGATAATTTAAACACTTATTGTAAAAAATTTTGTATTTGAGATATAATAACTTAAAGGAGTGACAAAAATGGATAAACTTTTAATCGTAGTAGATTTTCAAAATGATTTCGTAGACGGAGCTTTGGGATTTGACGATGCAAACAAACTTGAAGACAAAATCTGTGACAGAATCAAAAAAGCAAGAGAAGACAACGAACAAATCATCTTCACATTCGATACTCACGAAGAAAATTATTTGAACACACAAGAAGGCAAATTCCTTCCAGTAGAACACTGCATCAAAGGAAGTAACGGACACAAATTGTACGGAAAAGTAGCAGAATTAGTAGAAAAAGAAGACATATTAATCGAAAAACCAACATTTGGAAGCATCGAACTTTGTGATTACTTAAAACAACACCAATTCTCAGAAATAGAATTGTGTGGACTTGTATCCAACATCTGCGTACTTTCCAATGCAATACTCGCAAAAACATTCAACCCAGAAGCAACTGTAATAGTCGAATCCAGAATACGGCCGTTTTCGATAAACAGCGTCAGGTGCCATTTATTGTCGAT
>OKEE01000635.1_pt1 | contig 12621 bp, 10 predicted proteins | sample 1611071 | NCBI WGS metagenome assembly OKEE01 (sample SAMN04436708, study PRJEB24849) | human gut metagenome | biome: human gut; feature: NICU; material: stool | host: Homo sapiens | place: USA: Saint Louis, MO | collected 2010-09-07 | reverse complement strand
TCTGATAAATTGTTAAAGAGCAGTGCAACGCGGCTTTCGCTCACCGTTGCGAGGTCCCGTATATTACGTTTTCCTCATTCAGAGTCAAGTGATTATTTTCGCTTTTCTCTGTTGGCGTTCATCTCTGAACCCCGCTAACCCGGCGGCCTGTAAGCCGTTGTTCCGTGTCAGTGGAGGCGCATTATAGGGAGTTCTCAGACGTTGACAACCCCCTCTTTAAAAAAAAACTTTCAACCGTCTCTTTTTTGCTCAAAACCGTGCTACAGCGCCAGTTTTTCGAGCGTTTCAAAGCCATAACGGCGTAAAACGGGTAAAAGTTGTTCAGTTTCTTTTGTTAACGCCATACAAAACGCGATATTCGCATCCGTAGATTTCGCATCCGGGGCCTCATGCTCCAGCAACCAGGCCGTACGACGGGCGATAGCCGCACCGGAATCCACCAGGCGTGTCCCCTCCGGCAGCACCTCTAATAGCTCTTCCTGGAGTAGCGGGAAGTGGGTACAGCCCAACACAACGGTATCCGGGGGTTCAGGCATCCGCAGCCACGGACGAAGAATACGACGCAGCTCGTCGAGTGATACCGCCTTGCCATGCAGCTTCGCTTCCGCCATCTCTACCAGCTCAGCCGAACCGAGCATCGCAATCTGGCATTCGTTGGCGAAACGGTCGATCAGCTCGCGGGTATAAGGACGCTTTACCGTACCTCGCGTGGCCAGCAGGCCCACAATGCCGTTCGCCGTCAGACGCGCGGCAGGCTTTATTGCCGGGACGACGCCCACAACCGGGAACTGGAATTTTTCACGCAGGGCGGGAAGAGAAACGGTGCTCGCCGTATTACACGCGATAACGGCCAGCGCAAGGGGATAACGCTGTTGTACCGCAGTGACGATTTCCACCACGCGCTCGACAATAAAATCTTCGCTCTTTTCCCCATACGGGAAAGCGACGTTATCGAAGGCGTAGATGTAATGGAGATCCGGCAGGAGATGCCGAATCTCATCATAGACCGAAAGCCCACCGACGCCGGAATCAAACACCAGCACGGTAGGGCGCGGATTAGAAGGTGTAGCTGCCAGACAAGGTGTATTCCCGTCCTGCAGTTTGGTAGCCATAAACTGTCTCGTAATCTTTATCGAACAGGTTGGCTATTTTACCACGAACTGTAAGGTGTGAGGTGACAGGATACGAAACTGCGACATCCCACAGGCTTACACCGCCCATTTTTACTTTCTCAGACGGGTAAGTACCAAAGTCAGTGTCGTAACGCGTACCGAGATAGTGATAAGTCAGGCTCCAGTCGAAATCATAGATCTGCGTGTCGAGCTGATATTTCACCTGCTGCTTAGCACGACGATCCAGAAGTTCGTTGGTTGCGGCATTTCGGGCATCCACGTAGTCATAGCCAACAGTATGCGTCAACGGACCCGTATCAAACGATGCTGTCGCTTCCACGCCTTTAATGCGCGCTTTACCGACGTTGTAATATTGCTGAAGGTTATTATCGAAGTCGATGAGATTATCAACGTCATTACGGTAGCCGGATACGCGCCAGCTCACGCCCGCCGTCAGGCCTTCAAACGCACCTTCCCACTGCTTGCTCTCTTCTGGATCAAGATGGTCATTGCCATAGAAACCGTAGAGTTGACCCAGATTCGGTGCTTTATAGGCCGTACCATAAGAAGCAACGAAACGGTAACCCTCCACGAACTCCCAGGCCGCACTGCTTTGCCAGGTGCCATGACGACCGAACTGAGAGTTGTCATCGCTGCGAACCGCCCCTTCCAGGGTGAAGTCACCAAACTGCTGCAGCCCGGTCAGGTAGACGCCGGTGTTACGCAGGTCGTAGCCGTTGGTCACGTAGTTTGTACCCGGCTCGGTGCTCTGCTTCTGCCAGTCAACGCCCGCGCCAATGTTCCCATGGCCAACATCAACGGAGTTGAGCCACTGGACGTTGTACTGTTTGATTTCATCCAGCGTGGCTGTCGAATCGTAGCGGCCTAAATTTGGGTCGTAGTTATAGTCCTTGCTGTGGCTATAGCTGGTGAGCAGCTGCGAATGGAAGATGTCATCGTTGAAGCGCAATCCTGCATCCCAGGTCTGGCTATAGAGCTGGCGGGTATCGACCAGCACGTCAGGCGTAAATGAGCTGTAGTAGCCGTCGTAGGCCGTACGGTTGCTGTAGCCAAAGCCGCGCACATAACCGCTCCACTGGTCTGAGAATGCGTGATCCAGTGCACCGTAGAGCGTTTTATTCATAAAGCCGTCGCGATCGGTCTGGGCAAGGCCACCATTGTTGCCGTCCGCAACCACATCAAACCCTTTGGTATAGGTGTAATCACCCGCAAGCGTGACGCGCGTGCTGTTGCCCAGTGTTTGCTGAGTACTGCCGCCATAATTCTGGTAGCCGTGCGAGCCTACGCCAGCATTCAGCGTGGTACCGTCCTTCGCACGAGTAGTAATAATGTTTACGACACCACCAATCGCGTCTGAGCCGTATACCGCCGAACGCGGTCCACGAACATATTCGATTCGCTGTACCAGGGAGATTGGGAACTGGCTGAGATCGGACGACCCCGTGACGCCCGCCTGGTTAAGGCGGATCCCATCAACAAGGATCAGGACGTGGCTGGAGTTGGTGCCACGGATAAAGAGAGAGGAGAGTTGCCCCATCCCACCACTTTGCGCCGTATCCACGCCGGGCAGGCGACGCATAACGTCCAGCACCGAGGTCGACTGCCAACGGTCAATATCGGCACGCGTCACAACCGAGGCTGCAGCCAGAATAGTTTTTTCAGGTTGTTCGAAACGATTTGCCGTCACCACCAACGAGTCTGCGCTATCCTGCGCCCAGCCCGAAAATGCCGTGACGGACAACGCCGTCAGCAGCGATACTTTTTTAATCATTGTTAAAGCATCCACAATATAAGAAGGATGCCGCAGGCCTCATCGATAGCACGCGATGATGAAACCAAATGCGACGTGATCCCGGCAGGTCTTCGGGCTAGGTGGCTATATAAGGATGAAGACTTCCCATTTTCACAGTGTCTACAACGCTCATCCCGCCAGTCTTTACCGCTGCGCGTCAGCTCCAGATTTACACTGGATTCCCTTTTCACTCTCAGGAGACCGGAAACAGAATGCTACAATTAGACACGTATGGATGTCCAGACAGCTATTGGCCATTAACTCTGGACATCCCCTGAACAATGCCTACAATCGCCGCGTAATTCTTTATCACTCAGGACGCATCATGACCCCAGAACACCTCCCGACAGAACAGTACGACGCGCAGCTGGCAGAGAAAATCGTCCGCCTGCAAAGTATGATGACGCCTTTCAACGCGCCCGTTCCCGAGGTGTTCCGCTCTCCTGTCAGCCACTACCGCATGCGTGCCGAGTTCCGCATCTGGCACGACGGTGACGACCTGTACCACATCATTTTCGATCAGCAGACGAAATCCCGCATTCGCGTGGACAGCTTCCCGGCAGCGAGCGAGCTTATCAATCAGCTGATGACGCTGATCGTTGAAGGCGTGCGTAACAACCCGGTGCTGCGCCACAAGCTGTTCCAGATTGACTACCTGACCACGCAAAGTAACCAGGCGATTGTCTCCCTGCTATACCACAAAGCCCTGAACGACGAGTGGCGCGAGCAGGCCGAAGCCCTGCGTGATGCGCTGCGTGCGCAGAACATCAACGTTCACCTGATTGGCCGTGCGACAAAAACCAAAATCATGCTGGATCAGGACTACGTCGACGAGCGCCTGCCGGTGGCGGGTAAAGAGATGGTCTATCGTCAGGTGGAGAACAGTTTTACCCAGCCGAACGCCGCGATGAACGTGCAGATGCTGGAGTGGGCGCTGAAGGCGACGGAAGGGTCTAAGGGCGATCTGCTTGAACTCTACTGCGGTAACGGCAACTTCTCGCTGGCGCTGGCGCGTAACTTCGATCGCGTTCTGGCAACGGAAATCGCCAAACCGTCGGTGGCCGCCGCGCAGTACAACATTGCCGCCAACCATATCGACAACGTGCAGATCGTTCGTATGGCCGCAGAAGAGTTCACGCAGGCAATGAACGGCGTACGCCAGTTTAACCGTCTGGAAGGAATCGATCTGAAGAGCTACCAGTGTGAGACGATTTTTGTCGACCCGCCGCGCAGTGGCCTGGACAGCGAAACCGAGAAGATGGTGCAGGCGTACCCGCGTATTTTGTACATCTCCTGTAACCCGGAGACGCTGTGCAAAAACCTGGAAACGTTAAGCCAGACGCACAAGATTGAACGTCTGGCGCTGTTCGATCAGTTCCCGTATACGCACCATATGGAGTGCGGCGTTTTACTCACGGCGAAGTAATGAAGACCTTGTAGGGCAGGTAAGCGAAGCGCCACCTGCCAAAAAGCCGGATGGCGCTTCGCTTATCCGGCCTACAAAACCCTTATCTACTCCGGTAACTGGCTCTTACGGCTACGCATGCGCGAGCCAATCCAGAACACCAGCGCAACAGACAGTACCGCAGGGAAGAAGTTAGAGCCGATATCCGGATACTCCGCGCGCACCACCGTGCTGTACAGCAATACGCCCAGAATAAAGCAGGCGGCGGCCAGCCCCGGTAACCCCACCGGCATGGTGCGGTTCAGGTAGCGTTGATGCAGGCAGTACACCGTCAGCACCAGCGCAATCAGCGGGAAAATCGAAAACGGCACGATGGAGCTAAAAATAGCGGCGAACGTACCATTAATGGATAAGCCAGCGATCAATGCCAGCAACAGCGTCCCTTTATCCTGACCTGACTGTTTCATTACTCACCTTCACTCTTCGGTTTGATGTGCCAGTTTCTCTTGTTCACGGCGATACCAGTAGTACGCGCCTTTGGAGATCATCCTGAGCTGCAATACCAGTCGCTCTTCAAGCTGCTTGCGTTGTTCAATGCTGACATCCAGCGCTTCGGCACCTGCGCTGAAAACAATCGTCACCATCGCCTCGGCCTGTGCTTCGGTAAACGCACGCGGCATATGGTTTTCGAGTTCAAGATAGTCGGCAAGTTCCGCGATGAAGTGCTGAATTTCACGCGCGACGGCGGCACGAAACGCCGCCGACGTGCCCGAACGCTCGCGCAGAAGCAAACGAAACGCGTTGGGGTTGTTGCCGATAAATTCCATAAAGGTCGACACGGAGGTACGGATCACGCTGCCACCTTTGGCGATACGCTGACGCGCCTGGCGCATCAGCTGGCGCAGCATCAAACCGCTCTCGTCGACCATGGTCAGGCCCAGTTCATCCACATCACGGAAGTGACGATAGAAGGACGTTGGCGCAATCCCGGCCTCGCGTGCGACTTCGCGCAGGCTCAAACTGGCAAAACTTCGCTCAGCACTCAGTTGACTGAATGCGGCTTCCACCAGCGAACGCCGGGTTTTCTCTTTTTGTTGTGCTCTTACGCCCATCACGATAGTTGAATCCTTCCAAAGGCCTGATGGCACTATACCAGAGAATAAAATTAATCTGTTTGCCTGGCTTTGTGAATGATTGTTTACGTGCGGTTTGTGCTCCACTGCCGGAAAAAAGCACAACGATAATTGGGTTACTCTGGCAATGATGTTATGATTCTGTTGCTTTTATGTATAAGAACAGGTAAGCCTTACCATGCCACATTCCTACGATTACGACGCAATAGTTATTGGTTCCGGCCCCGGCGGCGAAGGCGCTGCTATGGGTCTGGTGAAACAGGGAGCCAGAGTAGCGGTCATTGAGCGCTACCATAATGTCGGCGGCGGTTGCACCCACTGGGGCACCATCCCTTCGAAAGCCCTCCGCCACGCCGTTAGCCGCATTATCGAATTTAACCAGAATCCTCTTTACAGCGACCACTCCCGACTTCTTCGTTCCTCTTTTGCCGACATCCTGAATCACGCGGATACCGTCATTAACCAGCAGACGCGCATGCGTCAGGGGTTTTATGAGCGTAACCACTGTGAAATTTTGCAGGGCAACGCGCATTTTGTGGATGAACACACCCTGGCACTCGAATGCCACGACGGATCGGTTGAAACCATCACCGCTGAAAAATTTGTGATTGCCTGCGGTTCACGCCCGTACCATCCGGCCGACGTGGACTTCTCGCACCCGCGCGTCTACGACAGCGACTCGATTCTGAGCCTGCACCATGAACCCCGCCACGTCATTATCTATGGCGCAGGGGTCATTGGTTGCGAATATGCGTCGATCTTCCGCGGAATGGACGTCAAAGTTGACCTGATCAATACTCGCGACCGCCTGCTGGCCTTCCTCGATCAGGAGATGTCGGACTCCCTCTCCTACCACTTCTGGAACAGCGGCGTGGTGATTCGCCACAACGAAGAGTACGAGAAGATCGAAGGCTGCGACGACGGGGTGATCATGCACCTCAAGTCAGGCAAGAAGCTGAAAGCGGACTGCCTCCTGTACGCCAACGGCCGTACCGGCAACACCGATTCCCTGCAGCTGGAAAATATCGGGCTTGAAACCGACAGCCGCGGTCAGCTGAAGGTCAACAGCATGTATCAGACCGCCCTGCCGCACGTTTACGCGGTTGGCGACGTGATTGGCTACCCAAGCCTGGCCTCCGCCGCTTACGACCAGGGACGCATTGCGGCTCAGGCGCTGGTGAAAGGCGAAGCGACGGCGCATCTGATTGAAGATATCCCGACGGGCATCTACACCATCCCGGAAATCAGTTCCGTAGGGAAAACCGAGCAGCAGCTGACGTCAATGAAGGTGCCTTACGAGGTGGGTCGTGCGCAGTTTAAACATCTGGCGCGGGCGCAAATCGTGGGGATGAGTGTGGGTACGCTGAAAATTCTGTTCCATCGCGAGACGAAAGAGATCCTTGGGATTCACTGCTTTGGTGAACGCGCCGCGGAAATCATTCATATCGGCCAGGCGATCATGGAGCAGAAAGGTGGTGGTAACACCATTGAGTACTTCGTCAACACCACCTTTAACTACCCGACCATGGCGGAAGCCTATCGGGTAGCCGCGCTGAACGGCTTAAACCGCCTGTTTTAACGCGCTGTCAAAATGGCCATCCATCGCACCGCGGATGGCCTCTGCCAGCTGCTCATAGCGGCTGCGCAGCGGTGACCCAGGACGATAGACCAGGCCAATCGTACGACGCGGCTCTGGCTTAATGCACGGCAAGTAGACCACGCCATCACGCTTACGCTCGTGCGGCACCGCCAGCGCAGGCAGCAGCGTAATACCACTTCCCGCCGCGACCATATTTCGCAGCGTTTCCAGGCTGGTTGCGCGGAAGTGGGTATCTTCATCAGCACCCGCTTCGAAACAGAAGCCCATAGCCTGGTCGCGCAGGCAGTGGCCATCTTCCAGCATCAGCAGCTTTTCACCCGCCAGATCGGCCATCGGCACGCGATCGCGGTTCGCCCACGGGTGATCTTCATAGATCGCCAGCATCATCGGCTCATCGAACAGCGGCACTTCAATAAAGGCTTCGCTCTCTTTTACCAGTGCCAGAATGGCGCAGTCGAGCTTGCCGCTGTCCAGCTGCGCCAGCAGCTGATGCGTCTGCGCTTCATGCAGGTACATTTCGAGTTTCGGGAACGTCTGGTGCAGCATCGGAATGATGTGCGGTAACAGGTACGGGCCAACGGTTGGGATCAGGCCAATATGCAGCGGGCCGGACATGGCCTCCCCCTGCTGGCTTGCCATTTCCTTGAGCACTTTGACCTCGCGCAGCACAGTGCGCGCCTGATCCACCAGCAGAAGACCTGCCTGTGTGAACAGAACCTTACGACTGGTGCGCTCCAGCAGCATCACGCCCAGCTCGTCTTCAAGCTTGCGGATCTGGCCGCTCAGCGTGGGCTGGCTGACGTGGCAGGAATCTGCCGCGCGGCGAAAGTGACGATGCTCGGCTAACGCTACCAGGTATTCAAGATCACGAATATTCATTATTCATCCTCCGTCGCCACGATAGTTCATGGCGATAGATAGCATAGCAACGAACGATTATCCCTATCAAGCATTCTGTTGAATAATACACCACATAGACGAGGCGGCACGTGTTTGACCCTTGACGTCCCCGCACCGTCAGCGAGTTTCTCTCAAAACTCGAACAACTAAAGCCAACGTGAACTTTTGCGGACCCCGTGGTCCGCTTTTTTTTGCGTAAAAAAGCCCAACTCAGGGTTGGGCTGGGGTTTTGTAGGTCGGGTAAGGCGAAGCCGCCACCCGACGTTTCAGGCATCAAATCAGGCGGTTTTTCGCCTCCGCAATGGCCTGCGCCACCTGCTTCGGCGACACGCCGCCTTTTGCCGCACGCTTGTCCAGGCAGGACTGCAGCGCCAGTATCGGATACACATCATCCCCGATAGCCGCGCTGAATTTTTGCAGGTCGGCCAGCGCCAGATCTTCCAGCGGTTTAACCTGACGAATGGCTTCCACTACCGCTTCACCGACAATATGGTGCGCTTCACGGAACGGCACGCCCTTCGCCACCAGATAATCCGCCAGCTCGGTCGCGTTCGCATAGCCCTGCTGCGCCGCTTCCTGACAGCGCGGACGCTTCACCTGAATGCCGTCCAGCACCAGCGCGCCCATATGCAGACAGTCGAGCCAGGTGTCGAGCGCGTCGAACAGCCCCTCTTTGTCTTCCTGCATATCTTTGTTGTACGCCAGCGGCAGCCCTTTCAGGGTCATCATCATGCCGGTCAGCGCGCCCTGCACGCGGCCACATTTCCCGCGGATCAGCTCCAGCGCGTCCGGGTTTTTCTTCTGCGGCATCAGGGATGAGCCTGACGTCACGCGGTCGGACAGCTCAACGAAGCCCGCTTCGCCGGAGTTAAAGAAGATCAGGTCTTCGGCAAAGCGCGACAGGTGCACCATCCCGATAGAGGCATTGGAGAGCAGCTCCAGCACGTGGTCGCGGTCAGAGACGCTGTCCAGGCTGTTACGGGTGGCGGAGGCAAAGCCCAGCCAGCCTGCCAGCTGTTCACGGTCGATTTCGTAAGCGGTACCCGCCAGCGCGCCGCTGCCAAGCGGGCTGACGTCCAGACGCTTCAGGGTATCCTGCAGACGGCTTTCGTCACGCGCCAGCATCTCAACGTAGGCCAGACACCAGTGCGCAAAGGTCACCGGCTGCGCGCGCTGCAGGTGGGTATAACCCGGCATCACCGCGTCCTGATTATTCTGTGCGGTCTCCACCAGCGCGGTCTGCAACTGACGGTTAGCCGCCAGCAGCTCCGCGACGGTATCTTTACACCACAGCTTCAGGTCGGTGGCGACCTGGTCGTTACGGCTACGGCCGGTGTGCAGCTTTTTACCCAACTGGCCGACCTTGTCGATCAGTTTGCCTTCCACCCAGCTGTGAATATCTTCAGCATCGCTCTGCAGAATTTGCTGCGGATCCAGACGTACCTCTTCCAGCAGGTTGTTCAGCGCCTCTTCCAGCTGCTGCTGTTCGTTTGCGGTCAGTACGCCAACGGTCACCAGCGCTTTGGACCAGGCCACAGAGCCGACAATATCCTGTTCGGCCAGGCGGTAGTCGAAGCGCAAAGAGTCGTTGAACTGTTTGAACCGCTGATCCGCTGCCTGTGTAAAACGCCCACCCCAAAGTGCCATAACGAATTTCCTTAATGATGATATTTTTGCCCGGTGGCGCTGCGCTTACCGGGCCTACACAATTCACGTAGGCCGGATAAGCGAAGCGCCATCCGGCACAGAATCTTAAGCCAGAATACGCGTGCCAATCGGCGTGCCGTTAAACAGCGCCGGGAGCTGCTCCGCGTGACGCCAGGAGGCGATATCAACCGGACGGCCCAGCGTGCGCGCCGCATCCAGCGCGGCGTTCACTTTGACGATCATGCCGTCGGTGATGATGCCCTGCGCAATCAGCTGCTCGGCTTTTGCCGCAGTCATTTCCGCAATGCGCTGGCCTTTACCGTCCAGAATGCCGCTCACGTCGGAGAGCAGGATCAGGTCCGCACCCAGCGTTGCCGCCAGTGCAGTTGCCGCCTGGTCAGCGTTAACGTTCATCAGCTCGCCCTCTTCGGTCACGCCGATAGAGCTCACCACCGGCAGGAAACCGCCTTCCAGCAACGTGTTAATCAGCTTAGGCGAACCCGGCTGCGCCAGTCCAACGTGACCGAGCGCTTCGTCGAGCTGGGTCACTTTTACGCTGTCGCCATCGCCCAGATAGAGGCCAACGGAGGCAATGTGGTGTTTCTTCGCCCAGGACAGCAGGGTTTTGTTCGCCGTACCCGCCAGCGCACCGGTGATAATGTCAATCTGATCCGCAGGCGTCACGCGCAGGCCGTTCTTCTTGATCACCGGCAGGTTGAGCCCTTTCATCAGCTCATCCACCACGCAGCCGCCGCCGTGCACAATCACCAGCGGACGTTGGTGTGATTCGCGATAGTTCACCAGCGCGGTAAACAGACGCTCCAGCGCTTCTTCGCTGTCCAGCAGTACACCACCGAGTTTGATAATTAATGGGTTCATCATCACACCTTAAATAAGAGCCTGCGTTTCCGGGAAACCGAAACGAATATTTGCACACTGCATTGCCTGAGCGGCAGCGCCTTTCAGTAAGTTATCTTCTGCGGCCACCACGATGAGATGCTCACCCTGCACGGCAAAGCCGATGTCGCAGAACGGCAGGCCGACCACATTTTTCAGCGCCGGCACGCCTTTGTCGTACAGGCGCACCAGCGGTTTGTCCGCATACGCCTGCGTGAAGACCTCATTCACCTGCTCTTTGGTCACGCCCGGCTTCAGGCGGCAGGTAATGGTTTCGAGGATCCCACGCGGGAAGCTGCCCAGGTGCGGGGTGAAAATGACGTCCGCGCACAGATGCGTCGTGATTTCAGGATGATGACGGTGGTTAAACACGCCATACGGCTGAAGGCTCACTTCGCAGAAGCTATTGGAGATCGCCGCCTTGCGTCCTGCACCGCTCACGCCGCTGGTGGCGTTGATCACCGGCCACTGATTCAGATCCAGCAGACCCGCGTCGATCACCGGCTTCAGGGAAAGCTGCGCCGCCGTCGGGTAGCAGCCCGGAACGGCAATCAGGTCCGCTTCTTTCAGTTTATCTGCGCTCCACTCCGCCAGGCCGTACACCGCTTTTTCAAGCAGATCCGGATGCTGATGGGTGAAACCGTAATATTTTTCGTAGAACGCGCCATCGTTAACGCGGAACGCGCCGGAGAGGTCGAAGACCACGCAGCCAGCCGCCAGGAACTGCGGCGCCAGGTCGTGGCTGACCTCATGTGCGGTGGCTAAAAACACCACGTCGACGCCGTCGGTAAACTCGCTGATGTCAGACATGGGCTGCAAAGGCAGATCAACCAGGCCCTTAAGCTGCGGATGCAAATCGGAAATTAACTTTCCTGCATCATTGCTTTGCGCTGACACGGTCAAAGCGGTTATGGTCATATGTGGATGGCGATTCACGTAGCTTACAAGCTCTGCGCCCGCATAACCGCTAGCGCCTACAATCAGCGTATTCAACATCGGGTTCCTTTATGCTCAACGTTAATGTATTTTTATTCACATTTATTGCATGAATATTGATACTATCACGACCTAAGGTGTGTCAACAATGAAAATGAACTTACCGCCATTTATCGAGATCTACCGCGCCCTGATTGCCACACCGTCCATCAGCGCAACGGAAGAAGCGCTGGATCAGAGCAATGAGTCTTTAATCAATCTGCTGGCGGGTTGGTTTAGCGATCTTGGGTTTAACGTTGAGGTTCAGCCCGTCCCCGGCACTCGTCACAAATTTAACCTGCTCGCCAGTACCGGAACCGGTGCGGGCGGCCTGCTGCTGGCCGGTCACACCGACACCGTGCCGTTTGACGATGGCCGCTGGACGCGCGATCCGTTCACCCTGACCGAGCACGACAACAAGCTCTACGGTCTGGGCACCGCAGACATGAAAGGCTTCTTCGCCTTTATCCTCGACGCGCTGCGTGACGTGGACGTGACGAAGCTGAAAAAACCGCTCTACATTCTGGCGACCGCCGATGAAGAGACCAGCATGGCGGGCGCGCGCTACTTCTCAGAAAACACGTCGATTCGTCCGGATTGCGCGATCATCGGCGAGCCGACGTCTCTGCAACCGATTCGCGCACATAAAGGCCATATCTCTACCGCCGTGCGCGTGCTCGGCCAGTCCGGCCACTCCAGCGATCCGGCGCGCGGCGTCAACGCCATTGAGCTGATGCATGACGCCATCGGCCGCATCATGACCCTGCGCGACGATCTGAAAGAGCGTTACCACTATGAGGCGTTCACCGTGCCGTATCCAACGCTCAATCTCGGCAGCCTGCACGGCGGTGATGCCTCGAACCGTATCTGCGCCTGCTGCGAGCTGCACATGGACATCCGCCCGCTGCCGGGCATGACCCTGAGCGATCTGGATGGTTTACTGAACGAAGCGCTGGCCCCGGTGAGTGAGCGCTGGCCGGGCCGCCTGACGGTCTCGGAACTGCACCCGCCGATCCCGGGTTATGAATGCCCGCCGGACCATCAGCTGGTCGAAGTGGTGGAAAAGCTGCTCGGTGAAAAAACTGACGTGGTGAACTACTGCACCGAAGCGCCGTTTATTCAGACGCTGTGCCCGACGC
>OKEE01000614.1_pt1 | contig 13060 bp, 5 predicted proteins | sample 1611071 | NCBI WGS metagenome assembly OKEE01 (sample SAMN04436708, study PRJEB24849) | human gut metagenome | biome: human gut; feature: NICU; material: stool | host: Homo sapiens | place: USA: Saint Louis, MO | collected 2010-09-07 | reverse complement strand
TAAAGGATTGTATGGAATGGAATTAATCGAGTATATCAAGACATTAGGTAATGTAGGTGTGGCTCTATCTGGTGGTGTAGATTCATCCTATTTAGCATATGCGGTCAAGCAATCTGGCATTCCATGCAAAGCATATACTGTAAAGTCCCAGTTTGTGCCACAGTTTGAATTAGAAGATGCCAAGAAAATCGCAGAGTTTATCGGAATTCCCTTAGAAATCATAGATATCGATGTACTCAAACATGATGATGTAACGAGCAATCCAAGCGACCGTTGTTATTATTGTAAACATCATGTGTTTACTACAATAAGCGAACATGCTAAACGCGATGGATTTACTGTATTATGCGATGGAACCAATGCCAGTGATGATGTGGATGATCGTCCTGGAATGAAAGCCATAGCAGAGCTATCTGTTAAATCACCATTACGAGAATGTAATCTAACAAAATCTATGATACGAGATTTAGCTCATAAGGCTGATTTGTTTACTTGGGATAAACCATCCTATGCTTGTTTAGCTACGAGATTTCAAGCAGGACAACATATAACGGGGCATGATTTAGAACATATCGAAAAAGCAGAAGGGTATTTATTTTCCTTAGGTTTATCAGACTTTAGAGTTCGTCTGATAGGAAATACTGCTAAAATTCAAGTCCCAGAGAAGCAAATAGCTATTGTTATTAAGAATAGGATTGAGATTCTTACATATTTTAAATCCATGTTTGATGATGTTGTATTAGATTTAGAGGTGCGTTCATGAGCGATACTATTAGATCCCTTTTAGAGCAAGTAAAAAACGGACAGGTAGATGTGGATGCAGCCTTATTAAAGCTAAAGATGAAACCGATAGATGATTTAGGGTATGCCAACGTTGATTTACATCGTCAATTACGACAAGGTGTACCAGAGGTCATATATGGTGCTGGTAAAACTAGTGAACAAATCGCGGGTATTATCTCCTCCATGCAATCTAACGGGCAAGGCCATATATTGATTACACGATTAGCATCCGATGTGGCCGCAGAGGTTCAAAAGCAGCATTCATTGACATATAGCAAGGATGCTCATATCGGCTACATTGGTGACATGCCTACAGAGAAGACGAAATCAAGTATAGCTATTGTTACTGGCGGTACAAGCGATTATAAGATAGCTGAAGAATGTGCTATTACAGCTGAGTTTTACGGCAATACGGTGAATCGAATCTATGACGTAGGTGTAGCGGGCATTCATCGCTTGTTACAACATTTAGATACCATTATGTCCGCCAAGGTTATCGTTGTTATTGCAGGTATGGAGGGGGCCTTAGCCAGTGTGGTTGGTGGTCTTGTGGATGTGCCGGTCATTGCTGTGCCAACTAGTGTAGGCTATGGAACGGCATTTGGGGGCGTGACGGCGTTATTATCCATGCTCAATTCTTGTGCTAGCGGTGTTACGGTTGTTAACATAGACAATGGATTCGGTGCTGCTTATACGGCGAACATGATTAATCATATAGGTGAAAGTAAATGAAACGATTATTTTTAGATTGCCAAATGGGCATTGCCGGCGACATGCTCACTGCTACATTACTCGGTTTAGTGGATAATCCTGAAATGTGGATAGCAAAACTTAATCAAATAGGAATCCCAGATGTTACCTATACACTTATACCGAAAGAAGAAAAAGGATTACAAGGCTATCGGGTAGCGGTAACTATTAATGGTATAGAAGAATCTGAGCATCATGTACATAGCGAACATCATGTGCATGGTAGAGGCTTACAAGGTGTAACGGATATAATCAATAAATTATCTATTTCCGATACATGTAAACAGAATGCTATCAACGTATATCAACTAGTAGCTCAAGCGGAGGCTAAGGTTCATAAATCGACGGTAACGCAAATTCATTTCCACGAGTTAGGCATGCTCGATGCTATTGCAGATATTGTGGCCGTTTGTGTGCTCTTAGAGGAATTGAATTTTGATGAGATTATCATCTCGCCTATACATGTAGGAACAGGTACGGTTCACTGTGCTCATGGAGAACTACCTGTGCCAGCACCAGCAACGATGGAATTATTAGCTGGTATCCCTATGTATGCAGATTATCAAATTAAGGGTGAGCTATGCACGCCTACAGGCGCAGCGTTAGCCAAGTATTTTGGCACGGCCTTTAGCCATATGCCTGTTATGACACCAACAAAGGTATCGTATGGATTTGGCATGAAACAATTTGAAAGACCGAATTGTATTCGCGCCTTTGTAGAAATAAACAATGATTTAGAAGATACAATCATTGAAATGTCTTGTAATCTCGACGATATGACGCCAGAAGAAATCGGCTATGCAGTTGAACAGCTATTACTTTCACCAGCCTTAGATGTTTTTACAACACCGATTATGATGAAAAAACAACGACCTGGTACGATGTTGACTGTTTTTTGTAAAGTAGACGATATCGATAAGGTGCGAGATTTAATATTCAAACACACTACGAGCCTTGGTATTCGGTACCATCGCTGTGAACGATATATTTTGAACCGGTCTGCAGGAGACATAGACTGGGAAGGGCATACAATTGCTTTCAAAACAAGCAGTGGATTTGGTGTAAAGAGACATAAATATGAATATGATTCACTAGTTGCCATTGCTAAGCAAAATGATATGAGTTTGTTAGACCTTAAACGACAATTGGGTAAGAAGGAGGATTGATTTGTCGTAGCGGGTTATTTATAGTTTGTTAGTGTTAAGTTAAGGAGTGATTCCCATGAAAACATTTAATGTACCCTATGCAAAAGGATTTGTAGATATCAATATTCCTGATCAAAATATCGCAGGTGTATTAGAATCTAAAGCACATTCCTATAAGGCTGAGCTTTCACAAGAAGCATTGGTAGAGAATGCGTTAGATAATCCTATCGGCAGCCAACGCTTGGAAGAATTGGTAAAGGGTAAATCCAACATGGTCATTATCACAAGTGACCATACGCGCCCTGTGCCTAGTAAAATTACGATGCCAATTTTACTTCGCCGTATTCGTGAAGCCAATCCATCCATCGATATTACCATTTTATTAGCTACTGGTTTCCATCGTCCGACTACACATGAAGAAATGGTAGATAAATTCGGTCCTGAAATTGTAGCCAATGAAAAGATTGTAAACCATATCTCTGGCGATGCTAGCCAAATGACTAAAATCGGCGTGTTGCCATCTGGTGGGGATTGCATCATCAACAAATTAGCTGTAGAAACGGAGTTATTAATTTCTGAAGGTTTTATTGAACCACATTTCTTTGCTGGTTTCTCTGGTGGTAGAAAAAGCGTATTGCCAGGCATTGCTTCCGAAGTGACTGTAATGGCAAATCACTGTGCTGAATTTATCAACAGCCCATATGCTCGTACAGGTATTATCGAGAACAATCCAATTCATAAGGATATGGTATATGCGGGTCGCACTGCGAAATTAGCATTTATTTTAAATGTTGTCATCGATGCGGAAAAACATATTATCAATGCTTTTGCTGGTGATATGGAACAGGCGCATGAAACAGGCTGTGCTTTTGTGTCTGAACTAGCTAGTGTGAAAGCTGTACCAGCAGATATCGTAATCACTACAAATGGTGGGTATCCATTAGACCAAAACGTATATCAAGCTGTAAAAGGTATGACCGCTGCCGAAGCATCTTGTAAAAAAGATGGCGTTATCATCATGATTGCTGCTTGCAATGATGGTCATGGTGGGGAATCTCTTTATGAAAACCTTAAAAATGCCAAAACACCACGTGAATTACTAGACAGCATTGCTAAGGTCCCTCGTAATGAAACAATTCCAGACCAATGGGAAATGCAAATCTTGGCTCGTATTCTAGATCAATTTACCGTTATCGTTGTAACAGACCAATGCGACCCTAAGATGCTTACAGATATGCATTTGCAACATGCTACTACATTTGATGAAGCATTGAACAAAGCTTTGGAATTAAAAGGTAAAGATGCAAGTATTACAGTTATTCCTGATGGCGTATCTGTTGTGGTGAAAGCGTAATTATATAAATATTATATGAAAAGGTGTACTGCTTAGATGTAGTACACCTTTTTTTGCTAAATCTTCTATTGACTTTTGAAAAAAAAACATAATAAAATATAAAATATGAGTTTATGTTTTGTTTAGAGAGGAAATATATGATTAAGCGAGCGGTACTATTGTATCTAGGGCTAGCATGTGTGATACCTTTACAGGGACATGGTGCTAATCCTATAGACACACAAGAACAACTAGATAGAGCAAGAGCTAGTCAAGAAGCGAGAGAGGCACGATTAGGAGAAGAACGGATACAATGGCAACATATATCATCTAATACAGACGGTAAGACACCAAGACCTGCATCAGGACCTATGAGTGTTTCGCCGTCTTTTTATATTACACAGATACGGTTAGCTGAAGAAGGTGGACATTCGAATTCTTCGATAGATAATTCTGCGCCATATAGTACGAGACTGATTAAGGGTCCCTTATATTATCAATCAAAAGGTCAGGATATATTACTTGATGTTCCTCAGACATTCTCGTTTCTGAGAAAAGAAATAAAACCATATATTAATCGTAAGTTATCTATTGAGGATATTAATGGGTTATCTACTCAATTAAATAATTCATTACTATCCCATGGTTTTGTTACCTCTAAAGTTGGAATTCCACAACAATCCCTTGCCACGGGACAATTGCAGTTTAATTTACAAATTGGACGAATTGAAGCTATTATGTATCGGCCAGATTTACCACATTTACCTTGGCATAATGCATTTCCATTACGAGAAGGGGATATATTAAATATTCGAGATATTGAGCAAGGCTTAGAACAGATGCGACGAATTGGATCCCAATCAGTAGCTGTTGAGTTAGAAGCTGGGTCAAAACCGTTATATTCTACTATTATATTGCAAACGTCTAAAAAGCCTCCGATTCATGGCATGGTGTCTATTGATGATTCTGGATTAAAAGATACTGGAAAACTGCAGTGGACGACTTCTATAGGCATTGATCGATTATTCAATGCTAATGATACCTTTCAAGTGAGTTTAAATCAGGATGGAGCTCGAGATGGCGAAGTCAAGGGTACTAAAAACCATAGCATTTCTTACTCGATTCCACGAGGTAAAGATACGTTTTCTGTTTCATATAGTAATATGAAATATCATCAAACGGTACATACTATGGCAAATCCATTCATTAGTTCTAGTCGAGCTAAGACATTTAGAGGAACATGGAATCATGTATTTCATCGCAGTCGAACAACTAAACGGAGTTGGGATATAACGATATCTAAACGTAATTCCAAGAATTATATTAATGATGTGGAAATCGAAGTACAGAGAGCGAATACAGCATCATTGGAATTAGGTCTTTCAGAACGACGGTATCGTAAACAAAATACTATCTTTTCTCGTGTCGCTATAAAAAAAGGTGTTGGTTGGTTTGGATCACAACCTGATTATGGCTATGGTGCACCAACAACGCGTTATACACAACTATTATTAGATGTAGATTATCAAATGCCACGTACATGGGGCCATCGTCCTGCAAGTATTACAACATCCTTTCATGGGCAATGGACATTAGGTGGCAAGCAATTATACTCACGAGATATGATTAGTCTTGGCAATCGATATACAGTACAAGGATTTGATGGTGAGCATACGTTGATGGCTGAGAGTGGTTGGTATATGCGAAATGAAGTAGCTAGTTATATACCAAAATGGAAATCAAGTATATATGCCAATATAGATTTTGGGGCTGTATATGGACCTAGTACCGATGTATTGACAGGTCGGTTTATTGCCGGTACAGCCATTGGTATGAGAGGCCAATTTAAGTCTGGATTATTTTATGATGCCTTTGTTGGTATGCCGTTATATAAACCGGAAGGTTATAAAACAAATCATATAACAGCAGGATTCCAAGCGGGATTTAGATTTTAGTAAATTGCTGTCATATCTCATATATATAGTTTGGGAGAGAATTTATGAAACAAAAACGATTACAATATAAAATTGCTGTTTGGCTTACAATGGGCCTCATGGTTATGGATCCTTTAGTAGTTCCTTTAGCTTATGCAGAAAATCCTATAGAGGTAGATCGCAATGCGCCTCAACATCGACAAGCACAAGTAGGACAAGCGGCAAACGGTATTACATTAGTCAATATTGCTGGACCTACGGCAGGTGGTGTATCTCGCAATGATTATACAAATTTTAATGTGCCACAAAATGGTGTGATTTTAAATAATTCATATCAAATGGCGAATACGAGCTTAGCTGGGTATGTGCCAGGTAATGCTAATATGATGCGTGGCTCTGCTTCGGTTATTGTAAATGAGGTCACATCTCATAATCCTACTAACATGAATGGCTTTATTGAGGTGGCTGGACGTAAAGCATCAGTGGTTGTAGCTAATCCTAATGGGATCACTGTAGATGGTGGCGGTTTTATAAATACTGACCGTGCTGTATTAACGACTGGTAAGCCTGAATATGACCCTAATGGAAATCTTAATACCTATCGGGTAGAACAAGGTTCTATTGCTATTAATGGAAAGGGCCTTAATGCAAAAGAATCTAACTCCTTACAAATTTTAACAGAAGCCGCTCAAGTAAACGCAGGTGTATGGGCTAATGCAGTAGAGACTCGCACAGGTAAAAATATAATAGATGCCAAGTCTTTAGAATCTAAGGCATTGGGTTCCTCTAATCAAATTGGTTTAGATGTATCTGCTATTGGTGGTATGTATGCTAACTCTATTACCATGAAAGGAACTAATGATGGACTTGGTGTTAATGTTAAAGGTACATTAAGTTCTGTTCATGCGACTAATATTAGTGCGGATGGTATGATTCAAGTAGATGGCGGCATAACAAGTAATGGTCAGACGTCTATTTCTGGTCATGCCATTTCAGTGGGACAAGATGGTGTTGTGCAAGGTGACAACGGTTTAGCTATTGAAAGTCAATCGTCTATGACTAATCATGGTTTGGTAAACTCAAATGGTACTACAGATATTCATGCAACATCGGTAGATAATGCTGAAAATGGCCGTATATATGGCAATACTGTGTCTATTAAAGCGGATACTGTATCTAATCATACGGATGCAACTATTGAAGCAAGATATAAAAGTGCTGCAGATGTTTTGACACAAGCGAAAGAGGCGCTTGATAAAGAGTGGAATGCAGATATAACAGCTTATAAGACTAAAGAAGAGTTGCAAGCACATCGTAATCGTATTCAAGAGCTAACTAAGACTTATGATAAAGCGCAGGAAGCAATGACTAAAGTACAAAAGGAATTAGATAGTCATAAGTCTGGTACAATTGCGAGTCGTGACCATATGGATATACAAGCTAATGAAATCCATAATAATGGGAATGCTTTATTGTATAGTGGAAATACGATGAATCTAACAGGCTCCCATGTTATTGAAAATAAGGGCGCTACCATTCAATCAGGTGGAGAGATGACTCTAACAACGTCTAATCTTGTTAATAATAATGCAAGCTTTGGCATGAAGCGTGTTTCAGATGGTATTACAAAGCATGGGGATAAACTTAAAGTTGATGATAAAAATCATCCAGAAGAAAATCAAATCTTTGATGTCTCTGAATTCCCTGGCTATACAGGAAAAGGTGGCTATGGAGTGGCTCATAAAGTACCAGTGAAACAAGCTGATGGTACGATTAAAATGGTAGATAAGGGCGTTCCACCTGTAAAAAACTTTACATTGATTCGAAGTGAAGAGGAGCATACCCATACAGAAGTTACGAATAATCAACCAGGGGTTATTTCTGCTGGTGGCAATATAGTTATCAATGGCGCTTCATCTAATATAAATAGCAAAATTGCATCTGCTGGACAAGTTATATTTAATGGCGCACATGAGACTATCAGTGATAAAACCAGTGATAAGGTGTTCAAAACAGGGACAACACAAGTTAGTGAAGCGAAACGAGTTCATAAAGCTCATGGTTATAGGTATAAATGGCGCCGATATTGGGAGCCAGAAGTATTTATGACGCCTTCCATAGAAGAGCAAAATATACAACCCATTGGTACAATACAGGAACATGCTGAGGATACCATCGCTGAGGCCAATAAACGTAAAGTAAATGATAGTCTTGATCCGTTTGGCACAGGTAATCAAGGAAAGTCTAGTATTGGAAATGTAACGATTGAAGGATTGAAATTACCAACACAGGCAATTTATAATATTCATCCTGATATAACAGCGAATGCATTAATTGAAACAGATAGTGCTTTTACAAATCGTAAGAAATTTGTATCATCTGAATATATGCTAAATGTGTTGTCTAATGACCCAGACCGAAGAATGAAGCGCCTAGGTGATGGATTCTATGAACAAGGACTGATTAATTCACAAATCCTATCTGCTACTGGTAAACCATATTTAGAGGGTTATACAGATAACGAAAGCGAATATAAAGCATTACTCGAAGCTGGTATTTCATATGGTAAAAAATATAAGTTGACGCCTGGCATTACCTTATCAGAAGAACAAATGAAAGCCATTACAACAGATATGGTATGGCTTGAAACAAAAACTATTGTTGTAAATGGACAACCTCAACAAGTATTGTATCCTAAGGTGTATTTAGCTAAACAATCGGCTAATCAAATCGATGCTATGGGCGCTGTTGTAAGTGGTAAATCCATTATCGCTAATACGGATAGTACATTTAAGAATAGTGGTAATATGATGGCTGACTCCATTGTAGTACAGGCAAATACAGTGGATAATACAGGTCGATTTAATGCGAATACTGTAGCTATTGGTGCTACGGATTCTATTCGAAATACTGGTGCTATTCATGGTAATGATAGTGTTATATTACGTGCTAATAATGACATAAGCGTTGAGGCTGAAACACATCGATTAGCTAATCAAGATGTACTTACGCAACAAGGACGTATTGGCGTATCAAATCCTAAAGGGACCATAGACATTCATAGCAATAAGGATGTACATCTAACTGGCGCTATTATTACAGGTGGAGATGAGGGTAATATCTCTATTACTAGTGCGAATACGGTTAATTTGGATACTAAGAAATTAAGTGCCAAGAAAGATATGACATTGAATGCTGCAAATTATCTTCGCACAGATAGAGGTACCGAAATTGGTACACAAATTTTAGGTGATGGCAATGTAACAGTTGCAGCTAAGAATGATGTCAATATTCGTCAAGGTGTAATAAATAGTGAGCATGGAGCAACAACTATAGCTGCTGGTAATAATGTGAATATTGAAAATGGGAATACTTATAGCCGTGATCAATATGGATTACAGTACAAGGAAAAAGGGCTATTATCTCGTACAGTTAATACGATTCGTAAAGATTACGAGCATACGGGTGTGACAGCATCCACTATTGGTGGCAATACAATTCAAGTAGGAGCTAACCATGATGTAAATGTAACCGGGTCTAATGTGTTAGGCACAGGTGACGTAGCTATTAGTGCTGGTAATAAGGTTCGCACTAATTCTGCAGAAGATAGTAGTCGTAATGATATATATCAACATAGTAAGAAAAAAGGTCTTATGGGAGCTGGCTTAGGATTTACTATTGGTAGTAAAAAAATCACTGACACATATGATGGTCGTTATACTACACAAGAAGCGAGTAATATTGCCTCTACTAATGGGGTGATTAATGTTACTGCTGGAGATACTATACATAGCACAACGACTAACTATTTTAGCAATAGTCCAGTATCCTTAACTGCTACAGATGTTGACATTGATGGTAAACATAACTCATCACATGTAGTACAAACGCATGAAGAAAAACGATCTGGATTAACGGTTAGTGTTGGTGGGCAAGTAGTATCTGCTTTGAACACAGCTCAACAACTTGGCAAACGTGCTAACAGTAGAAAAACTAGTGCGCTATCAGCATTTGAATATGGTGAAGCAGCCAATAGCATAAAACATGCTTATAATGATGCCAAGGCTTATAGTAAGATTAAACCTGTTAATTTATTAGATAAAGAAAGAGAGGCTTTAAGTAAAGCTAATGAATTAAATAAGAGTTATCAATTAGAACATCCAGAAATTGAAAATGCTGTACATCCAGATGTTCAAAATGCAATAGATAAAGAACAAAAATATAAACAAGAACAAGCTCGAAAAGATCGTCTCCTCAATATCAACGTATCTATAGGTTCTAGTAAATACAAACAACGAAATGAGTTAAATGAAGAACAATATATTGGTAGTTCTATAGGTAGTAATACAAAAGTAGATATTACTGCTAATAGTAATGATATGGCTAAGGGGAATATACACATTACGGGAAGTAGAGTAGAAGCTCCGGTTGTTAATGTAAGTGCATCTAATAATCTTCGAATGGATGCTGGGACTAATACAGTAGTTCAACGCGATGATTATACATCTTCTGGTTGGTCAATAGGCGCAACTGTAAGCCCGCATGGAAGTGGTGTTATTGGTTTAGATGCTAATGTGTATAAAGGTAAAGAAAATGCATTAGAGACAACTAAGACACATACAGGAACCGTTATTCTTGGTAAACAAGTAAATACTGTCTCTGGAAACAATACAGAAATTATTGGTTCTAAGGTCATCGGTGAAAGTGTAACTACAAAAGTTGGACATGATTTGAAAATTGAAAGTTTACAAGATACAAATGACTATCATAAAATAAGTAAAAATAAAGGTATATCTGTATCTTATGGAATGAGTGGGCCTGCGAGAGTTGGGTTTGATAATTCGCGAGGAACTACAGACAGTCACTATGCAAGTGTTACAAACCAGGCTGGTATATACGCAGGTGATGGTGGATATAATGTACAGGTAGATAATTCAACTACACTTACAGGTGGTATAATTAAAGGTAGTCCTGATAAATCAAGGAATAAATTATCCTCTAATTCTTTAATAATGAATGATATTCAAAATGAAGCATCTTATTCTGCCAAGACTTCTGGCTATAGTTTATCTACAACTAAACGCACCAAAAATAATCCAATAGGCATTACAGGTAGTCCTAAAATGGGAATTCCTGTAAAAGGTAGTGCAAAGTCTACTACGCATTCAGCTATTAGTGAAGGTGTTATCGAAATTGCTGAGAAAGAATCCTTAGAAAAGATTAATCATGATACAGAACAGGCTCTTAATAAACTAGCACCAATTTTTGATAAGAAAACAGTAGAGGAAAAACAAATTCTATTGAATAAGATTTCTGAACATGGATATAAATTAATTGGAGACGTAAGTGCACATCAACAAACGATATTACTTGATAAAGCTGTGAAGGCAAAAATGAAAGGCGAAAATGCTAAAGCGGATAAGTATTATCAAGAGTCGAAAAAATGGGGAGATAATGGTATATATAAAGTAAGCTTACATGCTAGCCTAGGAGGTTTTTTATCTAATTATTCCGGAAGTAATATTATTTCTGGTGTTAAAGCTTCTGGCGTGAATGAAAGTTTACAAAGTTTAATTAATAAATCCACTAATCCGGAATTTAGAAAAATTATAAGTTTAGTCATTGGTAAAGTTGTCAGTGGAGACATTGGCGGTGCTTTAGCAGAAAAGGCGACTACTTATAATTGGTTAGAGCATCAGAATCGTCAAGATTTAAATTATGATATTTCCCAATTGTTATTTACTAATGCTTATGGCTATGATGAAGATACACGGTGGAGTAAATTAAGAGAAAAGGTTGCTTATTATTATGCTTTAATGGAATATGAACGTGATTATCATGATTATTATGATTCTGATAATTTAGTACATGCAACGGACGGAGGCCATATAGGAGAACCTTATTATACAGATGAATCTTACTCAGCATTACTCAATAATTTATTTGCATATGTTGTAGGTAGTGACCCTGATAATATTAATTATTATACGCATCTAAAAGAGTATTACTATAATAAATTTGTTAGTGAAGAAAAGTATATTCAAGATAAGGGCTATAATGTTCGTACTTATGATGCTGGATGGCAAGAATCTGATGGACAATATTATAATAAACTTATAAATGGTGGTACTGTACTAAATGGACGTTTTAGAGGTAAGCAACTTGAGCTTGAGGGATATCCTACAGTTTTAGGTGACGATGGACAAACTCATTATACTTTGGATGAGAATGGAAGACCTTGGTATAATCCTAATCCATCTGAAAGCTCTATAAATAGAATAGTGTGGCAAGGTTATCAAGATACTGATGGGCAATTTTTTAATGTTCTTGCTGATGGTCGTAAAGTGTTAACTGGTGAATATAAAGGAAATTATAATGCTAAAGCTGGTTTAGCCATAGAGTTTGATCGAGATACAAGAACATTTAGTAGTGGAGGATTTCCGATATTTCCTGATGGTGATAAAGAATTATTACGTTTAACTAGTTGGGTTGAATTTAAGGCCGATTTAAATTATGCCGGAGAAACTGGTATGATAATCGCTGGAGGGAATTCGCTTGGACGGGGAGTATTGCCTAGAGGTGTCAAAGCTGGGAATTCTAGACAGAATTCAGGTAATGTTATTAGATACGCACGAGAATATCCTAAAACCGAGAAGGGGTATTATGGAACCTCTAGTAAAGGAAGTGGTAAGGCGTTTGTACGTGAGATTCCAGGTGGGGAACAAGAAGCTAGAAAATTTTTTGAAACTATTAGTAAGGGCGGTAAAATAAAGCCGACTAATAATCCGGATAACATAATGAAAGAGATGCCAGATGGTCGAATAATACAATTTAGACCTAAGTCTAAATCTGGAGATGCAGCAGTAGATATTTCTGAATCAGAAGCAGGACCGAGACAAAAAATTCATTTCCCTGAATAATTTTCTATAGGAGATAAAAATTTATGAAGAGTTTAATTAATGATGAATATCTAAAGAATATATATAATACTATAGGTAAAAATGTAAATAATGTATTTGTACTTAGAGATAAGTCTTTTAATGAAAGTGAAATAGAATATATATCGGATGGCTGTATACATTTACAATTTGATAATCAAATTATTAAATTTACAA
>OKEE01000603.1_pt1 | contig 13312 bp, 2 predicted proteins | sample 1611071 | NCBI WGS metagenome assembly OKEE01 (sample SAMN04436708, study PRJEB24849) | human gut metagenome | biome: human gut; feature: NICU; material: stool | host: Homo sapiens | place: USA: Saint Louis, MO | collected 2010-09-07 | reverse complement strand
ATTAATTCGGAAGTTAAAGGAGTGAAGATATGAAGAATTATTTGAAAAGAACGACAACATTTATATTAGCACTATTAATGTTATTGTCGGTGCCATTACAGGCTTTTGCAGGAGTTAATTATAATTATAATAAATTAACGGACTACAGGTCAGAGATTGTTAACAACAAGGTACCTGTTAAGCCAGCAAAACCTGAAGATGGCAAGACGGCAGTGGATTTAATAAAAAATCCGGACCAGCCAGCTATCTACACTTTGCGCACAGACTACAAGGTGCAAAGAGGGGAGAAGTATGAAGTTGACTACCAACCTTATATAGCCAGTGTAGGTGAAGCTGCAACGGAAGAAGAAAAGGCCAAGGTCAATCAAACAGTTAAACTTCCGGACCTTACAGGCTACGAAAAACCGGATGACGATTATTTAATCACCTACGACAAGGTGAAGAATGCAGGAAATAATGGCAGTCAAGAATTCCGTTACAAATCCAAGACCAACGCCATCACAATCAAGCACGTCTTCCAAGACTTGCATGATTTTACAAAGTACACCAATCCCGACGGAAGTGTTGGAGAAAAAGGGGAACTTATTACGACTCAAAACGGAAACACCGGCTCCACTATGGAAGTAAGTCCTTTAAATGAAAATGAAAGGAGAGGATTTGTTCCGGAAGCACCTTTTATAACAATGCAAGTGCCGGAAAATGCCGAGAACTTTATCTTGGAATATCGCTACAACCGTGCATACTACAATGTCAACTTTGACACAGATGGCGGCACACCGGTTCCCGACCGTACCCTTTACTACGAACAAATCATCCCTACAATTGACGACAAGAGTATTCCCACAAAGGCAGGCTCCGACTTTTTAGGCTGGAAGCCATCTCATGACTTACAAACAGAAGATGGAAAAACCTACAAAAAGAATCAAATTATTAACAAGGCAGACGGAACACCTGCCCTTGATTTAGATGTAAAACTCAAGATGCCTGCTCTACTTTTAGGCTTGGATGAAAAATCAAGGGAAAAATTGACTTTTACGGCAGTTTGGAAAGAAAAACCCAAGGCGGAATATGTCATCCAATTTTGGACTGAAAAGACGGATTACGACGACAAAGATAATACCCTACCATTGCGTGATCGCTACGATTTTATCGGCACAAGAAGAGTAGACAATGTCGACACCGGTTCTAGACCGGATCTTACAAACTTAGATATCCACGGAATCACCTTCCCTGACTTAAATGACGGACGTTTGGAAAAGGCTCAAGATGATCCGGAGGAATTTGCCAGATATTACTTCTTAAATAAGGAATTGACCCAAAAGCAAAATGCATCTGATAAAGACCCGAACGTTCAAAAATCCGTCTTGTCCACCGGGGAGACGGTCTACAACGTCTACTACGACCGCAGAGTCTATACCCTTTACTTTACAGCTGCGAGTGGAGAGGCATTTGATATTGTAGGTAGCTTCTGGCCGATTATAACAAGAGATGGACAAGTCATAGGGAAAGAAGGATCTCCTTATAAAGTAGATGTTCGCTTCAACCAAAGCTTAGATGGAATATGGCCAAAGGATGCGGAAGTTTCAAATCTTCCGACTTCTTTTGGTAATGAAGAAGGAGACACCGGCCTAATAGGCTGGACAATTAACAATAACGCGGGTGAACAAGCTTATCGCGATACTCCGCCTTATCGTTTAAGTGCAGAAGATTTTATCGACAGTCAAGATGTAGTGGGAACAGGAGAGTTTGAGGGATTTGGTCACTCAGATCAAATACCTATAAAGGATGGAAAAAATAAGAAAAGAGATAAATATGAGATTTCCATTGGATCGACATCCTATGAACAATCTGTTGTCCATCACATTGATATTATAAAGGACGATTTCGATGGCAAGGAACAAATCGATTATGACATGTCCTATTGGAAGAGCGATACGAGTGCAGCTGGACCTAATGGGTATCCCTTCGGTTTGCCTCATCTTCAAGGTTTTACCCTTAAAGAAGATACAAGGACGGCAGAATGGATAGGACTAGAAAAAGGTCGTGTTGGAACTTGGGACGCACGTAAAACTTTTGATGAATTAAATGCACAGAGAAATAAGAAAACGCCTTTTAGAAGCGACGCCGACAAGATAGAATACATCGATCAATTTCCTTGGGGCACAAAATCCTTTAAAGGGGCAAATGCCTACAATTATGCAAACTACACTCGTAACAAGTACAAGTTAAAACTAAACAACGATCCAAAGACAGTAAAAAATGACAGCGAATATGGTGAGGGCAATATTTTGGATGTGCCTTATGAATTGTCATTAAATGATTTAAAACTCGATACGACACACAAACCCAAAAAACCGAATTGGGTACGTGATGATTGGAGCTTCTTAGGCTGGGCACTGGATCCCGCCGGCGACAACCTGGTAAAAGACGGAAATGAAACAAAACTTCATTATGACCAAATTCTCTACGCCAAATGGGGAGAACCTGATTATAAGTGGAAGGTTATCTTTGATCCAAATGGAGGTAGTTTAAGGACAATCGATGAAAACAAATTAACTACAGAACGCAAGACGGTAAAAGAAGGCGATATTGGTCAAGAAAAAGAAACAACTTATCCTATAAAAGAAAAGAACGAAGACAACAAGCAAGTATTTACAGTTGTTCATAAACAAAAACTTGTAGAACCTAAATTTAAGCCTGTAAGAAGGGGCTACGACTTTATGGGATGGGAAATAATCCGTTATAAGAAGAATGAGCAAGGCGATTATACAGAAGAAATCGACAACTCATATCGCGAGACTTATAAAGTTCCAGAACTTTACTCCTTCGGCAACGATGTTGTATCTCCAATATATCTAAAGGCAATTTGGGTTCCAAATGCAAGAGTGGACATAGAAGTTCTTCACTATTATTTAGACAAGGACTATAACTTAGATAAAAGCATAAGTCCTAATCCCGATTCGGATACGCTGGAAAACAAACGTGCCGACTATTTAGTAGCAACAACCGGAGACAGACAAGACGACAAATATACCCTTGCACCTCACGACGAGCTTGAAGCCCACAAAGATAAGGATTTTTACGAGATTTACAAGGAATACAACAAACGAGTTGGACTAAACAACTCTTTCTTCCAAACTTTTAGAGTTGAACCGGCAGAGATTCCGGATCCTGAGAATCCGGAAAAAATGATTTCTAATCCGAACGTTAAAAACAATGTCTTTAAATTCTTTTACAGGCCATACAGACATAGAGAATACAAGGTCAACTATATAGACGAAAGCTTTAAAGACAAAGAAAACGAAAAAGCTGGCGCTATTATTGACCAAGAACTTGTTGTAAATGGTAATCGTCATTATGATGCAAGAAACTACAGACCAATCCCAGGTTGGGTTTTAACAAGTGCACCACAACAACAACTCTTCTTTGATGTGGACGAAGATACAAATACATTAACAGGCATCAACGGCACAGGCAAAGATGAAATTACTTTCTATTATAAAGATGTAAGGGTAATAGAAGTTCCAAAAGACGGCAAGACACCAGATGGTTATGTAAGAGTAACCTTTAAGGCTGACAAGGGTGGATCCTTTGGTAAAGATGCTAATGGAAATGAAATTACAGAACTTAACTACGATGTAATAAAAGGACTAAAGTCAGACCTACTTCCAGTTCCACAAGAATTAAAAGAAGGCGAAACTGTAGATAAAGACAAGTACTACATCACTCCAGAAACTGGAAAGAAATTTATAAAATGGGATGAAAAACCATTATTAAACAAAAACACAATCATCAATGAAAACCACACATTTACAGCCTACTTTGAATGGTCAGGCTTAAGTGCATCTGGACTAGTAAGAACAGAAGCCTTTAAAGATCCTAACGGCAATTGGACAAATGACTTTGCTCCGACGATTGATCAATTAAAAGCACAACTTGAGTGGAGAGAAAAAGACGAGGTCAAGCCGCTTCCAACAGGAACAACAATAAAATTATTTGACGAAGCCGGCAAAGAATTAACAAGTGACGATCAAGTATATGATTTAGTAAATGAAAAGAAAGCTGCCGACAAGGACGAAGTCGTTCGCACAGTAAATATTAAGGCTAAAGTTACTTTCACAGACGGCAAAGAACCTCAAGAACTAACTATACCAATAACAGTTTACAAAAATGTCTACGAAGCACTAAACAAGGAAGGCGACAAGCCACTATTCTTAAAAGAAGCAGAAGGCAAAGAAGCTAAAGACGGTGGCTTGAAAGACATTTTAAAAGACAATACTGGAAACAGATATATCAAGGTTACAATCAAACCTAACAAAGACTTTGATAACAAAGACGATAAGGTTTACTATGTAAATCCTAATGCTTGGGTGGAAATACCAGAAGTTAAAACTGATGGCGACTCTAACTTTACAAACTGGACAGCTGATAAGGCTGCACAAAACGAAGGACAAGCAGAAAATGGAATCTTCAACTTTGGAAATCGTCATAAATTCACAGAAGATACAATTATTACACCAGTAGGAGCTGGAGATGTAGTAGAACAAACAGATCCAAATAAGAAACCACCTGTACCAGATTCCTATGTAAAAGTTATAGTAGACAAAACAACAAAGGCTGAACTTGAAACAGAAGAAAAACAAACTCAAACTTTCTGGGTTAACCCTACTAAGGAAGTAACTATTCCAGTTACTGAACCTAAAGGAAAAACTGACCAAGAAATAGATATACCGAAACTTGGTAATAAGAAAGTCAACTATGTATTTAATAAATGGCAAAAAGTTCAAACCGGCGAAACTGATGACAACTTAACGAAAGTTGATCCAGCTGTAAAAATTGACCTAGCTAAGAACCAATACACGTACAAAGTAACAGTAATCGAAGCTGCTTACTTTGAAAGATTTGCAGCAACACCAATAGTTAAGCCAATAAAAACTGAAGAACTTCACACGCCTGAAGGCAAAGAAATTACTGATAAAGATTTAATCGGTAAAATTACTCCACCAGAGAATAAAGAAATTGAATCAATAACAGTTGTTGAAAAACCAGACCCTTCAAAACCAGGCAAGCAAGAAGCAAAAGTAACAATTAAATACAAAGATGGTTCAACACAAGGAACTAATGACAATCCAGTTGTAATACCTGTAGAAGTACACAAAAACATAATTCCTGAAGAACCAGGTGGCAAGAGACCTGCTGATGCACTTGAAAATTATGTAAAAGTAATATTCAAAGCAGGCGAAGGCGGATCCCTATCTGGCGACACAGTTTATTATGTATCCCCAGAAGTTGAAGTCGATATGACTGACTCTGCTGGCAAAATTACCAAGACTCCAGATGTTGGATACTTTGTAAACGGTGAGAATTGGACTAACAAAGATGAAAAGACTTTAAAAGGAACATTCACTGATTCTGAAACTGAATTTGTCTTTAACTTTGACAAGTCAAAAGATATAGTTGAAAAAATTGACGAAAATACTAAAAAGCCAGATGGCTATGTACAAGTAACCTTTAAGACAGATGGCAATGGTAAAGTGAATGGAGAAGATATAAAAATCTACTATGTAAATCCGACAGCAGGAATTAAATTAGGAAAAACAGCAACAGCTGACAATAAAACTTTAGTGGTTCCAACACCAACAGCAAATGAAAACTTCACTTTTAAAGAATGGCAAGAAAACATCGACGAAACAACTCCAATCACAAGCGAAAGAGTTCATGTAGCAATATTTGTAGCAGGACAAGTAAGCTTGACTTATAAAAAGGGTGGAGATGATGTAACTGGAGAAGTTCCAGCAGCTGCAATAGTAAACTATGGAACAACAGTTGGACTAGCAGGAAAAGGAACTCTTGCAAAACCAAACGCAGAATTTGCAGGCTGGAAGCTTGATGGGGAAGATAAAATCTACCAACCAGGCGACCAAGTTAAACTTGAAAAAGCAAGAACAGCAACAGCTGAGTGGACAACAGCTAAGCACACAGTAACATTTAATACTATGGGCGGAAGCAAAGTTGATAGTCAACAAGTAGAATATGGAAAGACAGCAACAAAACCTGAAGCACCAAAATTAGATGGAAAAGTCTTTATGGGTTGGAAAGAAAATGAAAGTGATACAACTTACTTTGATTTCGCTACTCCAATAACAGCAGACAAAACCCTAATAGCAATCTGGGAAAAACCAGTTCAAAAAATTGGCGAAAATGATACCGTAGAAGAACAATTTATCAAAGTTACTTTTAAAGAAGGTACACATGGTAAATTAAAACTTGACAAAGCTGAACAAACAAGTCCAGTAACTTACAAAGTTGCAAAAGACTTAAGTTTTGACCAAGCAGTTAAAGCAGGACTAGAAGTTCCAGAAATTGATCCAGCTAAATATTACAAAGCAAAAGCTGAAAACTCTGGTTGGGATAAAGAACTTGAACTTAATGGAACAAGCGTTGAGTTTATAGCCCAATACGAACCTGAAGCAGATGTTATCCCAGTAGATCCTGAAGTTACAGACGAAGAACAAATTAAAAAAGACAAACCAGAAGGAATGGTATTAGTAACATTTAAAGTTTCAGATGATAACAAATTCTACCTTGTAGGCAATGCAAAATACTATGTAAAAAAAGATACAGAAGTTAGAATTCCTACACCAGTAGTTTTAGAGAAAAACATTGATGATGTCTTTAAAGGTTGGGAAGCTGTAACCATAGTTAATGAACCTATTGATCCAAACACTACTGATCCTAATGCAACAAAAATACAATGGGTAAAACAAAGTTTCTCTGAAGACACAGTTATATCAGACCAAGGCATAACTGAACTTAAACTTGTAATAGACATTCCAAAATCAGGAGAAAAAACAGTTTATATAAAAGAACTATCAAATGGAGCAACAGGTAAACTTGAAGTTATAAGTGGTAGCGGAAGTGAAACTTATGACAATACAATTTATACTAGAAGAGGAAAAACTTCTAATGTATTTAAGCTTACTGATAGCCTAAAGAAAGGCGATATTTTAAGATATTGGGCAGAAGATGGTTCTAGAAAATCTCTTCCAAGAGAAGATGTAGTAGAATAGGGAGGAAGGAGTGAGCAGAGTATAATGAAAAGAAAAATATTGACAGGGTTTTTAGCTCTAGTATTAGTATTGCAAGCTTTTATACCAAGTTTCGCATACGCATTAGAGGAAAAACCCAAAGATAACAAATTAATAACAAAAAAACTTGAATCATCAGATTCAAACTTTACAACAATTGGAAAGCTAAAAGGAGTGGGATTCTCTAAAGATAATCCCACTGCATCCATTAGCGTAGAAGAAGTAAAAGAAAAAAACCATAAGAACATAGACGCTTTAGATGGATTGGAAATAGACGATGAAATAGTTCCGAAAGCAGTAAGGAGCACTAAGTCTCCATACATCACTGGCCAACAACCAGCTGACTCAGATAAACCAAAGTATTGGGCAAATGTAGAGGGAAAACTTACAACAAGAGGAATTGATGGTGGAACCTTTGATTGGAATAAGGTACTGGGTCAAGGGGCAAAGGTTAAGCTTTTGTTTACTCAAACAAATGGCAATGTAATGACCGGTGTAAGATTTTATTTAGAAGTAGGTAAAGATGGAACCTATACTTGGCAAGGTAGTGATGGCAAACCAACTTACTTGCCTTTATATGACGTAGATGGAAATCCCTATACCTATAATGTCCAAATAGAAAGAAACTTTAGTGAAAATGTTCAGCTTATTATCCAAGAATCTAACGGCACACCTAAAGCTAAATTTAGACAAGAAGGGGACAAACAAGTTGCAACTATATCTTTTCTTGATATAGAGATTCAACAAGTAGCCTCTACAAAATTTGTGTCTGAATGGCACACAGATTTAGCAGAAACTGAAAGACCTCAAATTGAAGGTTACTTTGAGGCTGATACAGATATAGAAAATGACTTTAATTTTCCTAAGAATGATACAAAAAGAACTATATTAAGATCTAGTTTTGTAGAAAACTTTGATGAGGATGAAGATAATGGTCCATGGTCTTTCTTATCTTCTGAGATTGAAAAAACTCCAAAGACAGTAAAAGTTAAAACTGACACACAAGGACTAACTTTTGAAGATAAAAATGGAGTTAAGACTGTTACATCAGGCGACCACAAGTTCAAATACGACTTCACTTATGATGTTATCAACGGCGGTAAGCTTACTATGACTGAGATTATCCCTGTGACATTTGATGCCAATGGTGGTAAGTTTGATTCAATTACTGACGAAAATGCAGAGCAAAAAATTGTAAAAGAAGTTGACTATGAAGGAACTTTAACTGATAAGGCTGAAAATCCTGAAAATGCAGGTAACGCTTTTAAGGGCTGGGCGACAGATGCTAAAGGAACAACTCCAGCAACCGAAGATGACTTTAAAAATATCACAGAAAAAAAGACCTTCTACGCAATTTGGTCTGACGAAGACATCCAAGTTAATCAACTTGAAGTAGCTGAGTCACTGGGAAGATTCCCTAAAAAAGGAAACCCAAGTTTTACCAATGACTTTGTTCCTACATTTGACCAATTAAAAGCCCAAGTTAAGGTCAAAGATGCCAGTGCAAAATTCTCTATAGTGGATGATAATGGAAAGGAATACACTGAAGATGATAAAGATAGCCTTGACCTAAAGAAATTTATTTATGAAAAGGTAAAAGAGAATAACAAAGATGAAGTTTCAAGAACTGAAACAGTAAAAGCAAAGATCACATACGATAACGGGACTACACGTGAGATAGAAATTCCTATCAAGGTCTTAAAAAATATCTATAAGGGAACTGACGATGGGAACAAGTACCCACATATACCTGATGACTATGTAAAGGTAACCATTGATCCCACAGATAAGGCGCAAAACCCAGATAAGACCTACTATTATGTAAATCCAGAAGCTAAAGTTATAGTTCCAGGAAAAGACCCAGTGGGAGCTGGTGACAATAAGTTTTCTAAGTGGACAATAAAGGCAGATGATGATACTGTTGAGTCTGACTATACCTTTGGAAAGAGACAAATCTACGATAAGGATTCTACAATCACTGCCCAATATGGAAATGGAACAATTAAGATTATCTATGTTGACGAAAATGGCAAGGAAATCGACGCGAAGTATCAGATTGTTGGACAAGATTATCCTTCAGAAAAATCTGGTGGCCTTGGAAAAGATGCTAATCAGCTTCAATTTGCCAGCGAAGGCCCTAAATTTAAGGGATATATCTTTGATACTAGAGATTCAATAAAGGGTAAGCACTATAAGGACCCTTCAGATCCTGATAACTTAGATATGGTTACCTACAAATACTACAAGAAAGTAACCACAGATACTCCAAAAAATCCTAATGTATACTTCCCAGTTATCTTTGATGCTAATGAAGGTAAATTTGAATCCGACCCTAAAGATAAAAAAACTGTATATGTATACTTTGACCCAGGTACTGAAAAAACTGTTGAAAAAGTAACTTTTAAAGAAGTCAAGGATGAATTTGAAAAAGCATACAGCAACCCAACAAAAGATGGCTTTGATTTTAAAGAATGGCAAAATGCTAAGACAAATGGAACAAAACCTGCCGATGATTACGAAATTCAATTCCAAGGCTGGGATCCACAAACGTATGAGGCAAAAGTAGAAACCTTCTATGCTCACTATGAACAAGCCAGTGCTCTTGTTAAATATCTTGACCTAGACGGCGAGCCTATAGCTGATGAATTTAAGATCGACACAGAAAAATATCCAACAGAAAAAGAAGGCAAAGCTGGCCAAGATATTGCTAAAGATGTATTCACAGCAGAAACTGCCCCTAAGTTTACAGGATATAAGTTTAATAGAATCGAACTAAATCCTGCTAATGGAAAATATAGCCTAGACAATAAGGCAACTATTAAGATTTACTACGAAGAAGTTCCCAATGTAATTCCTGCAAATCCTGACGGAAGCAACCCTGATTCAGTACCTGCTGATTATGTAAGGGTAGAATTTGTACCAACAGAAAAGGGAACTATAGACGGAGATAAAGTTTTCTTTGTAAATCCTAAAAAAGAAGTAACTATACCAGTAAATAATCCAACAGCCAAGGCTACTTACAAATTCAAAGAGTGGAAGATGGGAGCAGATGCTGAGGGAGAAAAATATACTCCAAGCACTCCTAAAAAGTTTACACAAGATACAACTATCACAGCAACTTATGAGGAAACAGAAAATATAATCCCTTACAACCCAAGTGTACCAGATCCAATGGTTAGACCAGATGGCTATGTAAGAGTTACCTTTGCAGCAGACAAGGGATTAAGCTTAACAGAATCTAAAGCATATTATGTAAAGGCAAATGCAAAAGTAAAACTAAGTGAGATTAAATTAGACGAGACAAAATATGGATATCCAAAATATAAAGAAGAAACTGGTTACAAGTTTAAAGAGTGGGACAAAAAAGATGATATTGTTATAAATACTGATATTGTTATAACAGCAAATGCAACAAAACTTGACAATGTTATTCCAGAAAAAGATAAGAACGATAAACCTAATGAAAAGCCAAATGGCTACAAGGAAGTAACATTTGTTGTAAAAACTGGTGACGAGTCTAAAGGTTCAATTACTGGGGTTGCAAAATTCTATGTAAATCCAACAGAGTATGTAAAAATAAACCCACCAGCAACAAGCGCTAATACAGGTTATGAATTTGGTGCTTGGGATAAGGATGCTACAATCTCAACAGTTTACGACAAGGATACAACAATTACAGGTTCCTTTAATGGCTTGAAGGATATTATTCCAAATAAAAATCCAGATGGAACTGAAAACAAAAAACCAGATGGATACAAGACAGTTACCTTTGTAATTGATCCAGCAACAGGCGGAAAGATTGCAGATAAAGAAGTTACAGTTTACTATGTAAATCCAGCTAAAGATGTAACAGTTCCTCAACCAAAGACAACAGCTGAAACAGGCTATGAATTTGATAGGTGGGATATTGATACTACAAAAGCTACTAAATATACAGAGGATAAAACAGTTAAAGGTAATTTCACAAAGCTTGACGACATTATTCCTTCAACTGATGACGAAGGAAATAAAAACGCAAAACCAGAAGGCTATGTAACAGTTACTTTTGACAAGGGCGACCATGGAAAAGAAATAACAGGTAAAACTGTTTACTATGTAAATCCTGAAGCTGATCCAGTTAAAACATTGGCTGATATAGCAAAACCAACAGTAAGTCCAGAAACTGGATATAAGTTCAAATCTTGGGATTTTGCAGATACAAAAGAAATAAGAAGTGATATTAAAGTTACTGCACAATATAGTTCAATTGACGATGTAGTTCCAAAGAAAGAGGATGACGGAACGGAAAACAAACAGCCGGATGGATATATCACAGTAACATTTGAAAAAGGTGCTAATGGAGAATTAGAAGGCAATACTGTTTTCTATATCAATCCAAACAAAGCAGTTGTACTTGAAGACAAAGCTCCAACTATAAAACCAAATACTGGATATACTTCAGCGGGTTGGGACATAAGCATCAACAAAGCTATTCAATATAAAGACGGCAATAAAATTACTGCACTATACAATAAAATTGGCGATGTAATCCCACAAGAAAAAACTGACGGCTCAGACAAACCAGCAGGTTATTTAACAGTAACATTCCTTGACGGTGGTCATGGAACATTAAGCGGTAAAACTGTTTACTATGTAAAACCAAACAAAGAAGTAACAGTACCTGCACCAACAGTTAAGCCAAGTGTTGGCTATGAATTCGAAAAATGGGACAAAGCACTAACTCAAACATTTACTGAGGAAAACACAAAAATCACAGCACAATATAAAGAGCTTGACAACATCATTCCTCAAAAGAATACTGACGGATCTGATAAACCATATGGATACTACACAGTAACATTTAAGCCAGATGATAATGGTACTTTATCAGGCACATTAGTATACTATGTAAAACCTAATGTTGATATAGACTTAACAAATACAGCTGATGGAATTACTAAGAATCCAAAATTAGGTTATACAGCAGAAGGTGGCACTTGGAGTCCTGCAATAACAAAGAAACAATATACAGCAGATGAAACTTATACATTTACGTTCAAAGCATTAGCAAATGTAATTCCTGAAAAGAATAATGATGGAACTACAAACACAAAACCTGATGGTTATGTTAAGGTTGAATTTATTGCTGGTGCTAACGGAAAACTTGTAGGTGGAAATAAGACTTACTATGTAAATCCTGAAAAGAACATTAAAGTTGGTTCAACAGAACTTCCAATTCCAAAACCACAAGCCAATAATGGTTACGAATTCTTAAGATGGGCTGAAAGTATTGACGAAAACGAAGTAATAAATGGCAACAAAAAATTTGAAGCGATTTTTGTTCCAATAACAAAATACCCTGACAATCCAAATCCAGATAATCCAGAAAGACCAGATGATCCTTATTATCCAGAGAGACCATACTATCCACTTCGTCCAGAAGTTAGATATGAAACAGTAATCCAAGAAAAGGTAATAAAGGTACCTGTTCCTGACAATGCTTATGTCAAGGAAGTAAGGTATATGCAAGGTTTCAAGGGTGACTTTAGACCTAAGGATGGTTTAACTCGTGCTGAAGCAGCGCAAATTCTTGCCAACGCACTTGTTGAAGATGGCTACAAGTACAATCCTAACTTCAAACTTTCTTACAAGGACATTGGAGATGCTTGGTACACTAGAGCTGTTAAGATCGTAACTGAAGCAAATGTATTTGCTGGTTATGACGATGGCAACTTCAAGCCACAAGATAAGATTACAAGAAATGAATGGATTGCAACTCTAAAGAGATTCCAAGAACTTGGAGATGTTAGTGGCAACCACATGAAGCTTAAAGATGGACACTGGGCAATTGGTGAAATCGAAGCAGCTTACAAGGAAGGCTGGTTAAAGATTTACACTGACGGACTTGCAACTTATGAAGGCGACAAGTTCATCCCAAGAGAAGAAGTTGCAGCAGTTTCTAACAAGGCCTTCAAGAGAATTCTTGATAAGACTTATATTAGAAACAACGAAAAGAATCTAATATCTTACAAAGATGTTAAGAAGGATATGTGGTCTTACGAAGATATTCTTTGTGCAAGTAACACTTTCTTATACAAGAAGGACCTTTACAGGGCACACTGGATTAAGGAAGACAACAATCAATTTAACATCAACACAGATGGATTTGAAATTGTAAAAGCTAAGTTTCAAAGAAATCCTAGATAGAAAAAAATTAGAGAAGGAGTAATCCTTCTCTTTTTTTC
>OKEE01000597.1_pt1 | contig 13470 bp, 14 predicted proteins | sample 1611071 | NCBI WGS metagenome assembly OKEE01 (sample SAMN04436708, study PRJEB24849) | human gut metagenome | biome: human gut; feature: NICU; material: stool | host: Homo sapiens | place: USA: Saint Louis, MO | collected 2010-09-07 | reverse complement strand
GTAGTATTTATAGATATTAAAGTAAGGAGATTTATATGGGATTATTTGAATCTATTTTTGGCTCAGCTAACAAAAAAGAACTAAAAAAGATAGAACCAATTATTAAAAAAATTGAATCATATGATAAGTCTATGCAACAATTATCAGATGATGAATTAAAGCATAAAACTGTTGAATTCAAGGAAAGATTAAAAAACGGCGAAACTTTGGACGATATTTTACCAGAAGCATTTGCTGTAGTTAGAGAAGCCAGCTACAGAGTTTTGGGTATGAAACAATATCGTGTGCAATTAATCGGTGGTGTTGTATTACACCAAGGTAGAATTGCAGAAATGAAAACTGGTGAAGGTAAGACTTTGGTTGCAACTTTACCTGCATATTTGAATGCGCTTAGTGGTAAGGGCGTTCACGTGGTTACTGTCAATGATTATCTTGCAAAGAGAGATAAGGAATGGATGGGAAAAGTTCACGAATTTTTGGGATTAACTGTAGGCGTTATCGTTTATGGTTTGGACAATGATGAAAGACGTGAAAACTACGCTTGTGATATTACTTACGGTACTAATAACCAATACGGTTTCGATTATTTGCGTGACAACATGGTTATTTACAAAAAAGACAAGGTTCAGAGAGGTCTTAACTTTGCAATCGTGGACGAAGTTGACTCTATCTTAATAGATGAAGCTAGAACTCCACTTATTATTTCTGGTCAAGGCGACGAATCTACAGATATGTACATGAGAGCAAATATGTTTGCTAATGGTTTGACTGGACGTATTATGGATCCAGAAGAAGACAAGCCAGATATTTTCGATCGTGAATTCAAGGATGAAACTGTTGATTTCTTGGTTGACGAAAAGAGAAAGACTGCCAGTCTTACTGAAATTGGTACTAAAAAAGCCGAAGAATATTTTGGCGTGGAAAACTTGTCTGACCCTAATAACATGGAATTAGCTCACCACATAAACCAAGCTTTGAAGGCTAACAATACGATGAAACGCGATATTGATTACGTAGTAAAAGATGACGAAATCCTTATCGTCGATGAATTTACTGGTCGTATCATGGAAGGTAGAAGATATTCTGATGGTCTTCACCAAGCAATAGAAGCAAAAGAAGGTGTTGAAGTTAAGAGCGAATCTAAAACTTTGGCAACAGTTACATTCCAAAACTACTTCAGAATGTACAACAAATTAAGTGGTATGACTGGTACTGCCAAGACTGAAGAAGCAGAATTCAACGAAATCTACAAGATGGATGTTGTTGAAATTCCTACTAACAAACCAGTAGCCAGAGTTGACGAACAAGACAGAGTTTACATCAACGAAAATGCAAAATTCAACGCAATCGTTGAAGAAATAAAAGAAATTCACAAGACTGGTCAACCAATTCTAGTAGGTACAATTTCAATTGAAGTTTCAGAAAGATTGTCCAACTTGTTGAAGAAAAATGGAATCAAACACGACGTATTGAACGCTAAGCAACACGAACGTGAAGCAGAAATCGTAGCACAAGCAGGTATGTTTGACAAAGTTACTATCGCAACAAACATGGCAGGTCGTGGTACCGATATTCTTTTAGGTGGTAACCCAGATTTCTTAGCAAAACACGATATGAAAAAACAAGGTTACGGCGAATACGTAATCGAAAGTTTGGATTCATTCTTGCCAAGCACAGACGAAGAATTAGTTGCAGCAAGAAATGTATACAATGAATTATACAAAAAATACAAGAAAATGACTGACGAAGATAAGAAGAAAGTTCTTGAAGTTGGTGGATTATATATAATTGGTACTGAACGTCACGAATCACGTCGTATCGACAACCAATTGCGTGGTCGTTCTGGCCGTCAAGGAGACCCTGGTAAATCAAGATTCTTCGTTTCATTGGGAGACAACTTAATGAGATTGTTCGGTGGCGAAACTATCCAAAAATACGCTGAATCTGGCAAATTCCCAGAAGATGAACCAATGGAATTCAGAACAATCACTAAAGCAATCGAAAGAGCGCAAACAAAAGTTGAATCTAATAACTTTGGTATCAGAAAGAACGTATTGAAATACGACGACGTTATGAATGCACAACGTAAAGTAATTTATACTGAAAGAGATAAAGTACTTGACGGTGAAGACATGCACGAATCTATCGTTGCTATGATCAAGGACATCATTTCAAATGCTATCGACACATATTGCCAAGATCCTAAATCAGAAAATTGGGAAATGGAAGCATTGATGACATACCTTAACACATTCATTCCAGAAGGAACTTTAGATCTTACAAGACTTAACAGTTACAACAAGAAAACTTTCACAGATTATGTAATTCAAAAAGCATTGGAAGTTTACAATGCAAAAGAAGAAGCCATTGGCAAAGAAAAATTCAGAGAAATCGAACGTGTAATTCTTCTTATGGTTGTAGATAGAAAATGGATGGATCACATTGATGCGATGGATCAATTGCGTCAAGGTATCGGTCTAAGAGCGTTCGGTCAACAAGACCCAGTAAGAGCTTACAACAACGAAGGTTTCGAAATGTTTGAAGATATGAACCACTCTATAAAAGAAGACACAGTTAGAGGAATGTTCAACGTTCAACCAGTTGAAGAAATCGAAAGAAAACAAGTAGCTCACGAAACATCAACAACAGGTGGAGAAGAAGAAATTAACAAACCAGTAGTTAAAGGTAAGAAAATCGGTAGAAATGATCCATGTCCATGCGGAAGTGGTAAGAAATACAAAAACTGCTGTGGTAAAAATAGATAATAAATAGTGGAATAGGTAGAAGCAATTTTTCCGTATGATATCCGTGCTATAAAGTTTGATGTTAACAGTTGAACACCTTAGCATAAGAATAAATACTTCTTAGAACGCGAAAAGGTAGACATCCGTGCTATAAAGTTTTATATCAACAAATGAAACTTTTCAAACACCACCACTATTACAAAAACTAATACAAATACAAAGGATGAGAAATCCTCCTTTTTTGTTCAAAAAATATATGCAATTGGAGGATAAAAATGGACGTATTTTTAATTAACGAAAAAATAGAAAATTTATCTCAAAATCTAAAAGAAATAAAGGAGTCTCTTTGACTTAGACAATTTAAGAAAAAAATTAGATGAATTGCAACAAGAAACATTGAAACAGGGCTTTTGGGACGACAGCGACAAAGCACAAGGAATCTTCGACGAATTGAATTCCATAAAAGCTGATGTCGAAAACTACGACGAAATCGAAGAAAAAATCGAAGAAGTCAAGATGATGCTCGAAATCAGCAAGGAAGACAACACAGAAGAATACGAAAAAGAAATCTCAAAAACACTCAAAAGTTTGGAAGAAAAAGTCGACGAATTCAAAATCAAAACGCTCTTGGTGGGAGAATACGACAAGAATAATGCAATATTGTCCATTCACGCAGGTGCAGGTGGGACCGAAGCACAAGATTGGGCGGAAATGTTATTGAGAATGTACACTAGGTGGATTGCTGACAAGAATTATTCCTATAAAATCACCGACTATAACCAAGATACAGAAGGCGGCATCAAATCCGTATCGTTAATCGTACAAGGAATTAACGCTTATGGATTTTTGAAAAGCGAAAAAGGAGTACACAGACTTGTAAGGATTTCTCCGTTTGACCAACAAAAACGTCGCCACACATCATTCGCATCAGTGGATGTCTTCCCAGAAATAAAGGACAATCACGACATCCAAATCGACGACAAAGATTTGAAAGTGGACACCTACAGAGCATCCGGTGCCGGTGGACAACACGTCAACATGACAGACTCTGCAGTTAGAATCACACACATTCCAACAGGAGTCACAGTTCAATGTCAAACAGAAAGATCGCAAATTGCCAATAGAAAATACGCCATGGATATGTTAATCGCGAAATTAATAATGATAAAAGAAGAAGAAAAGCGTGAAAAAATCGAAGACATCCAAGGAAAATACAACCAAATCGCGTGGGGATCCCAAATCAGATCCTACGTCTTCCAACCATACACATTAGTAAAAGACCACAGAACAAACTGCGAAAGCTCTCAAGTGCAAGACGTGTTGGACGGTGATTTGGATAAATTCATAAATGCGTATTTGAGCCACAATTAAACAACATATAGTACAATATAGAAAAGGAGGGATAGAATGGAATATGTTATTTTCAATAAAAACACACCGGTATTTTCATTTGAAATGCGTCACGGCAAAATCATAAAAATCATAGAAGTATTCAATCCAGAATACAGGCCGTTGCAAGTGAAATACAATAGAAGTAAGAATATAATCGAAAAAAATAGTTTCGAACATTTTCTAAAAGGCAGAAGAATTCCAGACACCAGACAGGACAAGGACATTCTTCTAGAAAACCTTCAAGGGAAATCTCTTTACGAACTAAGCTTGGCGTATTACGGACTATCTCTTTCTGATCAATATTGGATAAAATCAAAAAACGACAGCGTAGAGTGGAAAGATATCAACTTTTTCCAAAATGATTTCTCACAAGATATGGGACTGTTTATGTTTGGCAAATCAGACAGCTCATTTTCTTTGAAAACTCCAAACAACACATCAGATGGTTGGCTCAAAAAAGCGTGGATTATAGATGATGACAAAAGAATGCTTGTCAAAGGCTCATCCAAACCATATTATCAAGAAGCTTTCAACGAAAAAATCGCCTACGAAATTTCACGAATTCTAGGTATCAATCACATTAAATATGAAATAAAAAACATTGGAGATAAATATTGTTCGGTGTGTGAGAATTTCATTGACGAAAACACTGAACTCATTTCAGTTAATGCGATCGTCCAAAACACTCAAAAACCTAACCACATATCGATGTATGAATTTGTGGTAGAAGAATTGCAAAAACTTGGAATATCTGATGCAAAAACCAAAATCGATGACATGCTTCTTCTAGATTATATAATTTTCAACGAGGACAGACATTTCAATAATTTTGGGTTCATTAGAGATGTTGAATCGCTTGAAATCAAAAACATGGCACCTATCTATGATTCTGGAACAAGCTTGTTCTACAACACGCTTGACACTGCGATAAAATCTTACAATCCAGATGTAAAACCGTTCTACACTAACAGACAAAAACAGTTTGAACTAATCAAAGGAAAAATCGACAAAAATATCGATGCAAATAAAATTCATAAAATAATCGTAGACGTACTTTCAGAAAGTGATTATCTCGAAGAATTTGCACCTGATAGGAAAACAATCATCGCTGACAGAGTAGCAAATTCTTTATAATTAATGCATAAAATTTGTGGTTTTTAATTTCATAATGGGTATATAAATCTTGAGGTGTAATTAAATGAAAAATGTAGTATTAGAAAATTTTAGAGAATTGTCGAATGTTCCTCGTTGTTCATTTGACCAAAAAAGAATTAACGAATACTTAGTAAATAAAGCGAAACAATTGGGGCTTGAATACGATGTTGATGATGAATTAAACATCGTAATCAGAAAACCTGCAACAGAAGACAAAAAGGATCATCCAGGAGTTATTTTGCAAGGTCACATGGACATGGTCTGCGAAAAAGAAGATGACAGCGATCACGATTTTACAAAAGATCCGATCGAGTTCATCGAAAAGGATGGCAAATTAACTGCCAACAAGACAACACTTGGAGCCGACAACGGAATAGCCGTTGCGATGGGAATTGCTATTTTGGAAGATGAAAACTTGTCACATCCTGATTTGGAATTGATGATTACGACAAACGAAGAAGTTGGACTTATCGGTGCGAATGCCGTAAGTGAAGATTTCCTAAAAGGCAAATACCTTATCAACGTCGACAGCGAAGAAGAAGGAATCATGACTTGTGGTTGCGCTGGTGGAAACACTTTGAATTCTGAATTTGCAATCAAACGCGAAGATTTTGGAAAATATTTCTACAGAATTGCAATAAATGGTTTCAGAGGTGGTCACAGTGGTCAAGATATCAACAAAAATCACCTTAATGCCATAGAATCCACAGTTAAAATCCTAAAAGAATTGTCGACACGTCACAATTTGAGAATCGTTTCATTAAATGGTGGAACAAAACACAACGCAATACCAAGAAATTGTGAGCTTATCATTGCAAGTGAAGACGAAATCAAAGACGACGAAATCAACGTTGATGGTTTCAAACAAGTTGAAGAAAAAATGGAGTTTAAGTTTGAACAAGTAGATGAAAAGACTCCAATGGATGCACAATCTACTGAACGTATCTTGAATTTCCTAACGACAATTCCAAACGGAGTTTTGGACATGGTAAAAGGAAACGATGATTTGGTAGAAACATCGCTTAACCAATCAATTGCAACAACAGAAGATGATAAATTCGTGTTTATGGTATCAATCAGATCTTCAGTTTTGGATAAGATAAAAGAAGTTGAAGAATTGATTACAAATACAACAAAATCAAACAGTGGAATAGTTAAATCTGAAGGGTTCTACGAACCTTGGGAATACCGTGAAGATAGCGAACTAAGAGACAAATGTTTGAAAGTTTACAAGGAAGTCACAGGAAAAGACATGCAAGTGAATGTTATTCACGCAGGACTTGAATGTGCAGTATTTTCAAAGAAATATCCGGACATGGACATGATTTCCATCGGCCCTGATATGACGGGAGTTCACACACCAAAAGAAACTTTGGATTTAAAATCCACAGATAGAGTGTACGAATTCTTGAAGAAATTGGTAGAATCATTATAAAATGGAGGATAAAAATGAGTGACGAAAGAAATTTAGAAAACGAAGAATTAAACGAAGAAATGTATGATGAAGAAGAGTTAGATACAATCGTACTAACATTAGAAGCTGGCGGCGAAATCGAATGTGGAATTCTTGGAGTATTCGAAGTTGAAGGCTACGACAGTGATTACATCGCACTTGTATCTGAAGATGACAACGAAATTATGATTTACAAATACGAAGAAATCAACGAAGAAGAAGCTAACTTGGATGTTATCGAAGATGATGCTGAATACGAAAAAGCAAAAGAAACATTCGAATCTCTTTTCGTAGATTTTGACGGAGAAGATGAAGAATAATTTTAAGGCTGTTATGATTGATCTGGACGGAACTCTTCTGACAGATGATAAAAAAATTACTGATTTCAGTAATCAAATTTTACGAAAACTTTATGACAACGGCATAAAGATTATTATTGCAACAGGAAGAGGTCTATCCAGAGCTAAGCAATTAACCGAAAAATTAGATTTTGACAAAATAATCCTTGCCAATAATGGAGCTATTATTCACAGTAGCTCCAGTATTGCAACGGATGAGGACTTGAAGTTGGAATCTAAGGTGGTGGATGAGCTTAGCACTCTATCAAAAGAGTATGGGATTAGACCGTATTTTTTTGTGGAAAACAAATGCGCACTTCTGATCCAAGATGAAGATGACAAGAAGATTTTTGTGGATAGCGTGGGAGATGTCGGTGAGATAATGACGGTGTCTGAGAGAAATTTGCCGATAGATGACTGCGTGAGCATGATTATGATTGCGAGAAAAGACCGTATTTACGATATTGTTGAGCACATCAGGGACAATCCAAATGTGACATATCACATTCACACGAAATATTTTTCCAAAAACATCAGAATGCTTGAAGTGCAAAACGTTAACACGGACAAATACAAAAGGGCAATTCATGTGCTTGAACATTTTGGAATAACAAGTGATGAGGTCGTTGCAATTGGCGATGCGCACAACGATTTGGAAATGGTTGTGAACAGTGGGCTTGGAGTTGCTATGAAAAACTCCGACGATATTTTGAAACAAAGTGCAGACATCATAACACAATACACTAACGAAGAAGACGGACTGGCGAAATTTTTAGAAGAACTATTTGAGTTGAGGGATTATGAATAATTTAAAAGAATTTTTGAATGAAGAATATTATGACAAATACAAAGGCAAAAACTTGGTAGTCTACATCTATCCAAAAGACAACACGAGTGGCTGCACAATCGAAGCGGACGGATTTTCTGAAGTTTACGACGAATTTCAAAAGCTTAACACAGAAGTTGTAGGAATCAGCAAGGACACAGAAAAAACACACGAAAATTTCAGAAAAAAACAAGGACTAAAACAAGAATTGATATCCGACCCAGAAAGAATATTCTTGAACAATTTTGGATGCGTGTACAAGGGCAAAATGTTCGGCAAAGAAGTTACCAAAACAGAAAGAAGCACGTTTGTATTTGACAAGGATATGAATTTGGTCAAAGAATTCAGAAAAGTAAAACCAGACGAAAATCCACAAGAAGTGTTGGATTTCGTACGAGATAACCTAAATGACTGATAGATATAACATTTACAGCAAATATCTAAAAGAACATTACGGAGAAAAAGTCTACAAACTTCCCATAAAACTGGATTTGACTTGTCCCAACAGAGACGGAAGGTTGGGGCGTGGTGGTTGCATATATTGTCACGAAGAAGGTGGAAGCTTCGAAAACAAGGAAAAACACCTTTCAATTCGTGAACAATTGGAAAAGGACAAACAAACCATCGAAGACAAATACAACGCCCACAAATTCATATCGTATTTTCAAAATTATTCCAACACATACATGCCGCTTGAATTGTTCAGACAATACGTCAACGAAGCAGTGGTGGAAAATGTCGTTGCAGTCAGCGTATCCACAAGACCGGATTGCATAGCACGTGAACATTTGGACATACTGAAACAACTTCAAGACGAAAAACACGTTGACATCATCATAGAACTTGGACTTCAAACATCGAACAACAAAACTTTGAAGATAATCAACAGACAACACACAGTCGCTGATTTTATTCGCGCTTGTTTGATGATAAAAGAATACGGATTTAGAATTTGCACACACGTAATACTTGCACTTCCATGGGATGACATGGACGATGTCAGAGAAACGGCGAAGCTATTATCGGTACTCAAAATCGACGAATGCAAAATCCATTCCCTATACATTCCGAAACACACGATACTTGCGAAGTGGTATGAGGAAGGAAAAGTACAGCTCAAATCACTGGACGATTACGTGAATGAGGTTTGCGAATTTTTGAAATATTTGGATAAGGATATCCTGATTCAACGCTTAGTCGGCAGAATGCCCGAAGAGGATTCCGTGTTTTGCAACTGGAATACAAGTCACTGGAAGATTCAAGATATGATAATAGAAAAAATGGAACAAGAAAATATTTTCCAAGGTGATAATTTTAGTAAGAGAATGGGTATAATAATATAAAGTAAATTAAACTTTTTAAAATGGTTTAAGAAAGGATGATAATAATGGTTAAATTTGTAGTAGGTCCTAAAGGCAGCGGAAAAACAAAATGGTTGATCGACAAGGCCAACGACGAAAAACAAAACAAAAACGGTAACATAATATTTATAGACTCTGATGACAAGCACATCTTTTCGCTTGATCACTCAGTAAGACTTATAGATGCATCGACATTCCACATCTCAAGTCCAGAAAGTTTGTATGGATTTTTGGCAGGAATAATGTCACAAGATTTCGATATCGAAACAATTTACGTAGATGGAATTTACTCAATCGTTGAAATGACAGAACAACAATTAGAAGAATTCCTAGAAAACTTGGAAGTTTTATCAAAAGAAGCTAACGTTAACTTCTTCATTGGAATGAACAAAGAAAAATCAAGCTTACCAGCAAAATACCACGAAGACACAGTGGAATTGCACGAATAATACACTCACGATAGACCCTTTGATAGGGTCTATTTTTGTTTGTTTGTTTGTCGCTACACAAAGATAATGAATAAAAGTCGTAACACGCATCGTCTGGCTTACGTAAATTGGCTGCCGAAGCTATTTCAGACTCAGAAAATCAGAAAACTGTTTTGCACGAATATCTGACTTACGAAAATAAGTCGTTGTACAAAGATACGCAATAAAAGTCGTAACACGCATCGTCTAGCTTACGTAAATTGGCAAATTCTAATCTTGAAATTCTAAAATCTCAAACTCGTGCTACGCACTCAGACAATGAGATTTTTTAACGAATTTCTTCGATTGAATTTGACACAATTTACTCCAGATGACTCGCTTAGTTACGATCTTTTATTTGAGTGCTAATTTTTTTCTTAGCAAACGTAGTAATCTGATTTGTTTCACTGACAAGGAAAAATTTATCGCTACATAAACTTACGGAATAAAAGTCGCACCATGCATCATCTGGCTTACGCAAATTGGTCTGATTGCCGCGGCTATTTCAGTTAATGGAAAATCAGAAAACTGTATTGCACGAATATCTAGCTTACGAAAATAAAAAAATCCTCACGCTCGTGCCCCTAAAATCTCAAGTGCGTCTGCGACTGGCACGAGTGAGATTTTTTGACGGATCACTTCGCTTGGGTTTTTAGTTATTTTCTCCAGACGATATTCTTAGCAAAAGCAGTAATCTGATTTGTTTCACTGACGAGGAATATAATCTGTATTGTATCGTGGTAAAATATATAGTATAATCAAAATAACAATATAAATAGTTATATGCAAAACTACTTTTGACAAACTAAAACTTGTGTATATATTAACAAAAAATTCGAATTTTTTGTGGTTTTAACGAGGAGTATTTCGGTAGGAATATTTCATGTGGAGATAATACGAGTAGATTGTGTAAATGGAATAGCAAGAAATTGCTTGGAAACGGATTTGAAATGTATTTGAAAAAACTGAAGGGAGGCGACAAATTCCGCCCGTTAAGGGAAGTTTCCATTGTCATATTAATATGAAATTTAATAAAAAATTATTGGTAGCTGCGCTTGCGGGAACTTTAGTTCTTGGCAGTGGAGTTAGCGCTTATGCTACAGCAGACAATACAAATAGTGCGAAAATGCTACAAGAAAAAGTTTCGGTTGAAGTTTTAAATGAAATATTGTATAATGTTGATAAAATTATAGAAAAATTAGAAAAAGATCCTGATTTATTAAAATTAGAAAAAAATTCTGAATTAAAGAAGCTTGGAAAAATTTCCGAAGTAGAAAAATTAAAGATAGATGTAAAAAAAGAAAGAGCAGGTTTTGATATACCAACAGGTTTAAATACTGAATATGCAATAGGAATGTTGAGACATTTTGATGAAGCAATTGAAAAAATCAAACAATTAAAGCCTCAATCTGATTTTGATACTAAGAAAAAAGCAGAAGAAGCAGCCAAGAAAGACTTGGACACAGAATTAGTGAAGCATGCATTTGACGTGGCATAAAAAGATGGAAAATGGCACTACACACTAAAATTCAAGGAAATCCAACCAGAAAAATCAACTAATTCTTATAAAAAAGAAAAAACAGAAGAAGAGACTGCTGAAGAAAAGAAACAAACAGAAAAAGAAAAGAAAATCGATGGATTGAAAAATTCAGCAGAAAAACAAAAGGAAGAAGAAGTAAAGAAGAAATCTGAAGAAGCAAAGAAGGCTGAAGAAGAAAAGAAATCTGAAGAAATGAAAGCTAAAGCTAAGAAAAAAGCCGAAGAATTCAAGAAAAACGCAGAAAAGAAGAAAGCAGCCCTTGTTAGAACTACTTCGGACAACAAAGTTAATAGAGTAAAAGTTACTACAGAAAAGAAAAAGCTACCAAAATCTGGTATTGAAACAGAAGTATTAACACTAGCAATAGCATCATTGGCAGGAGTTTTTGGTGTGTATACTTCATTTAAAAAACTCAAATAAAATTTAATTTTAAAAAAGAAAAATGGGGTCTTGTGCTCCCATTTTTTATTTGGAAATTAGAACATTGCCACGATTGTTTCAGCATCATGGAAATCAGAAAACTGATTTGCACGAACACATTTACTAGTAAATTTATTGCGACACAAAGATAATAAATAAAAGTCGTAACACGCATCGTCTGGCTTACGTAAATTGGCAAATTCTAATCTCGAAATTCTAAAATCTCAAACTCGTGCTACGCACTCAAACAATGAGATTTTTTCACGAATTTTTTCGATTAAATTTGACACAATTTTCTCCAGATGACTCGCTTAGTTACCATCTTTTATTTGAGTGCTAATTTTTTTCTTGGTAAAAGCAGTAATCTGATTTATTTCACTGACATATACTCTATCCCACCAAAAAATCCCTTGTCACATGACAAGGGATTGATTATTATAATTTAGATCTATCGTTATCTGAGTTCATCAACAATTGATAAACTTGGATTTCTCCGATTAACTTCAATTCTTCAAAGCCGCGGCGGCGAAGTTCATCAAGATCGTGTTCGTTTTCGTAATTTGCATCTGTTTTGAAATAATTTTCCAAAATTTCCGAAACTTTTTCTTTATTATTCGCGTTTTTAAGTACCTCTTCTCTAATATACATAACATACCTCCTACAATTGTTGTTATCTTACATATATTTATACCCCAAAAACTCACAAAACTACCTTATAATATTAACTCCGTCTTCAACCACGTATTCCACATCACAACCACTCAACAAACCATTCATCCACGCACGGCGAAACTCATCGTAAACTTCAGAAGACTCACCGTAAATGTAATACTGTTCGTGCACATCAATTCTCTTAATCCAACGGAACTCTCCATCATTTGATTCCACTGGCAAATTCGCCATATCACAAGGCATCCCGTCCAAGAACTTCTCAGACATAAATTGGAATGCATCAGAAGCATCACCCGAGAAATCTTCCTTTGCACCGAAATCATACGCGATTTTAAGAGCATCTTCAAGCTTTCCTTCTTTTTTAAGCTCACTCAAAACCTTCGCCAGATTATCCTCCACAATTGCTACTCTCACCTGTAACCATCCGTGAATATTGTCCGTGTCGATCAAATCCTCCAACGCTCCACTTTCAATATTTTTCAAATCAACATCATCCAACAACTCACTCATTGAACGCGTAATCTCATCAACGTAATTTATCTTATCGAACATTATATAATGAATTTTTCCTAAAAATCTTGACATATTATCCCTCCATTTATTTGATTTTATTATACAGATAAGAGCTACAATAATCCGTAACGATTGTTACGTGATATAATTAAATGGAAAAGAAAAATTCGTAGAATTAGCATATAAAGCTAAGAAAGCTTTAGAAAATGATCCAATCAACAAATCATACACTATAAGACAAGGTGCTAATGGTAGATACTACTACTTGTTATCACCAAACCCAGCTGACCCAGAAACTCCAGATAAACCATCTAACCCAGAAAAACCAGATGAACCAGAAAAACCGGGTGAACCTTCTAATCCTGAAAAACCAGATATGCCAGGAAAACCTGAAAAACCAGGAAAAGAAGATACTGATTCTCCAAATAAGAAGAAAAAAGCTGAATTACCAAAAGCTGGTAGCGAAGCTGAAATTTTAACATTAGCAGCAGCAGCTTTATCAACAGCAGCAGGCGCTTATGTTTCAATCAGAAAACGTAAATAATTAATCTTAGTATAAAACAGATTTATATTTTAAAATGGGACTAAT
>OKEE01000594.1_pt1 | contig 13611 bp, 10 predicted proteins | sample 1611071 | NCBI WGS metagenome assembly OKEE01 (sample SAMN04436708, study PRJEB24849) | human gut metagenome | biome: human gut; feature: NICU; material: stool | host: Homo sapiens | place: USA: Saint Louis, MO | collected 2010-09-07 | reverse complement strand
AATGAGCATCGATAAAAGTTACTGCGGATTTATTGCTATCGTCGGACGTCCGAACGTTGGCAAATCCACATTGTTGAATAAACTGCTGGGGCAGAAGATCTCCATCACCTCCCGCAAGGCGCAAACAACTCGTCACCGCATTGTGGGGATCCATACTGAAGGCGCGTATCAGGCGATCTACGTTGATACCCCTGGCCTGCATATGGAAGAAAAACGCGCCATTAACCGCCTGATGAACAAAGCGGCGAGCAGCTCTATCGGCGACGTTGAGCTGGTGATTTTTGTCGTAGAAGGCACCCGCTGGACGCCGGACGATGAAATGGTGCTCAACAAACTGCGCGATGGCAAAGCGCCGGTAATCCTCGCGGTGAACAAAGTGGATAACGTGCAGGAAAAAGCCGATCTGCTGCCACACTTACAGTTCCTGGCAAGCCAGATGAACTTCCTCGATATCGTGCCGATCTCTGCCGAAACCGGGCTGAATGTCGACACTATCGCGGCAATCGTGCGTAAGCATCTGCCTGAAGCGACCCATCACTTCCCGGAAGATTACATCACCGATCGCTCACAGCGTTTTATGGCGTCTGAAATTATCCGCGAAAAACTGATGCGTTTTCTCGGCGCTGAACTGCCGTACTCCGTGACCGTGGAGATCGAACGTTTCGTCTCTAACGAACGCGGCGGTTATGACATCAACGGTTTGATTCTCGTTGAGCGTGAAGGGCAGAAGAAGATGGTCATTGGCAACAAAGGGGCCAAGATCAAAACCATCGGGATTGAAGCGCGTAAAGACATGCAGGAAATGTTCGAAGCGCCTGTTCACCTTGAGCTGTGGGTAAAAGTGAAATCCGGTTGGGCCGACGACGAACGCGCACTGCGCAGTCTCGGTTACGTTGACGATCTTTAAGAGTAACTCCGATGGAAGGCTGGCAGCGCGCATTTGTCCTGCATAGTCGCCCGTGGAGCGAAACCAGCCTGATGCTGGACGTCTTCACGGAGGAATCGGGTCGCGTGCGTCTGGTTGCCAAAGGCGCACGCTCTAAACGCTCTACTCTGAAAGGTGCATTACAGCCTTTCACCCCTCTCTTGCTACGTTTCGGCGGGCGTGGCGAAGTCAAAACGCTGCGCAGTGCTGAAGCCGTCTCGCTGGCGCTGCCATTAAGCGGTATCACGCTTTACAGCGGTCTGTACATCAACGAACTTCTCTCCCGCGTACTGGAATACGAGACGCGCTTCTCTGAACTCTTTTTCGATTACTTGCACTGCATTCAGTCACTTGCAGGTGCCACTGGTACGCCAGAACCCGCGCTGCGCCGCTTTGAACTGGCACTGCTCGGGCATCTGGGCTATGGCGTCAATTTTACTCATTGTGCGGGTAGCGGCGAGCCGGTAGATGACACCATGACGTATCGTTATCGCGAAGAAAAAGGGTTTATCGCAAGCGTCGTTATCGACAATAAAACGTTCACCGGAAGGCAGTTAAAAGCGTTAAACGCGCGGGAATTTCCTGACGCAGACACACTGCGCGCCGCGAAACGCTTTACCCGCATGGCGCTTAAGCCGTATCTTGGCGGTAAACCATTAAAGAGCAGGGAACTGTTCCGGCAGTTTATGCCTAAGCGAACGGTGAAAACACATTATGAATGATGAGGATTGTCATGGCTGAATTACTGTTAGGCGTCAACATTGACCATATTGCAACGCTGCGTAACGCACGCGGTACTGCTTACCCGGATCCGGTGCAGGCGGCGTTTATTGCCGAGCAGGCGGGAGCGGACGGCATTACCGTGCATTTACGTGAAGATCGCCGCCACATTACCGACCGCGATGTGCGCATCCTGCGTCAGACGCTGGACACCCGTATGAATCTGGAGATGGCGGTGACCGAAGAGATGCTGGCGATCGCCGTTGAGACGAAGCCACATTTTTGCTGTCTGGTACCGGAAAAGCGTCAGGAAGTAACAACCGAAGGCGGCCTGGACGTCGCAGGACAGCGTGAAAAAATGCGCGATGCCTGCAAACATCTGGCGGAGGCCGGGATCCAGGTTTCTCTGTTTATCGACGCCGATGAAGAGCAGATCAAAGCTGCGGCAGAGGTTGGCGCACCGTTTATCGAGATCCACACCGGTTGCTATGCTGATGCCAAAACTGACGCCGAACAGGCGCAAGAGCTGGCGCGTATCGCCAAAGCCGCGACCTTTGCCGCTAGTCTCGGTCTGAAAGTTAACGCTGGTCACGGTCTGACCTATCACAACGTGAAAGCCATTGCCGCCATCCCTGAGATGCATGAACTGAATATCGGTCATGCCATTATTGGTCGTGCAGTGATGACCGGACTGAAAGATGCGGTGGCAGAAATGAAGCGTTTGATGCTGGAAGCGCGTGGCTAATGGCAATATTAGGTTTAGGTACGGATATTGTGGAGATCGCTCGCATTGAATCGGTGATCGCCCGATCCGGTGAGCGCCTGGCACGCCGCGTATTAAGCGATAACGAATGGGCAATCTGGAAAACGCACCACCAGCCGGTGCGTTTTCTGGCGAAGCGTTTTGCTGTGAAAGAAGCGGCGGCAAAAGCGTTTGGCACCGGGATCCGCAAGGGTCTTGAGTTTAATCAGTTTGAAGTATTCAATGATGAGCTCGGCAAACCACGGCTACGGCTATGGGGTGAGGCATTAAAACTGGCGGAAAAGCTCGGCGTTGTAAATATGCATGTAACGCTGGCAGATGAACGCCACTATGCTTGTGCCACGGTAATTATTGAAAGTTAAAAAAATACCGTTCTCTTTATAAAGTAAAACCCCCGAACTGGTAAGGAACGGGGGTTTTCACTTTACAACTTTAATTTTGTGCAGCACACGATTCCAACGAAAATGATTATGGATCAATTTAGTTGACCTGTACAAGCAACTTGCAATCTCTGACATAAAAAACGCGAGCCTTTACGAAGAAATCGACATTGATGAAAAGATTAACGTGACCGCTTTTTGATAAGTACATTAAAATCGGTTTCGTTATTGGCAATTTTGCTGTGCTTTACACCATGCCACTGAATTCCCCCATTGAAACGAGTGGTGTCGTCAAAGCTCTGGTGTGGAGTGCAGCACTCGATTCCAATAACTCGCACGTTCAGTTTTGGGGAGATGTAAGGGCTAATCTGAACGGCTGCATTCCTTGTTTAAGGAAAAACGAATGACTGATTGCCGATACCTGATTAAACGGGTCATCAAAATCATCATTGCTGTTTTACAGCTGATCCTTCTGTTCTTATAACATAAGGAAACGTACTTAAGGCGCGTCAGGTTACCCAGCCAGGCGAGCCGTTAAGAATTAGACGTATGTGTCGCCGTATATATTATCGGCATTCATTTAATGAATATATTCATTAATGATATCATGGAAATTAATATATAACTTTCGCTTTTATACGAGCAAATAAGTAATATCCTGCTCATAGATCAAAATATTAAATCTTATCCGCGTGGTGCATCAGCACAAATTTATCCCACAACTGCTCTTCTGTCTCGACATGCGCCGGATCTTTCACAATGGTATTGGGGATCGGGCACACCTTCTGGCAGGTGGGCGTCTCGTAGTGACCTACGCATTCGGTACACTTATCGCTGTTAATCTCGTAGATATGTTCACCCATCGAAATCGCCTCATTCGGGCATTCGGGTTCACACATATCACAATTGATGCATTTTTTAGTGATTAACAGCGCCATAAGGAAACTCTCAAAACAACACAAACCGGGCGGGCATTATACGCGCATTCTTTACTCAGACCAGTTTTTTCACCAGCGCTTCGCTATGACGAATACGTTCTGGTGCCAGTTCCAGATCCTGCTGAATCAGCGCAATGAACAGCAAATCCGTTAACATTCCCTGCGCGTGACAAGCAGAGATTGAAGCACTGTTTGTCGCTTGTTCTTCGGCAATGGTATACAGGCAATGAGAAGCACGCTGTTGCAGGGCATTGGGAGTAAAGCCGGTAATCGCCAGCACTTTTCCGCCCACTCGCAGCATCTCATCTGCCGCCAGGTTTAACTCGCGCCGTACACCGGTGTAGGAAATGGCTAATAACAGATCGTCAGGGGACGACGCCTGTACTGTAGCGAGTAGCGCATGCATATCGCGCACTGCGGCAGCATTGAAGCCAATCTTCATCAGCTTCCAGGCAAAGTTTTGCGCCACCAGACCCGAAGCGCCAATACCGGTCAGAATTATCCGCCGCGCAGAGCGCAACATTGCTACGCATTCATGCAGTTTCTCTTCACTATTAACGTTTAACGTTGCGTACATTGCGGCAGTATTTTCTTTAATCAGTTTTTCGCCGACCAGCCGTAACGGATCATCACCGCGGATTTGGTTATGAATGGGCACGGAGGGAGATTCCGGCTGGCTTGCCAGCGCTTCACTCAACGCCAACTTTAGTGCCGGAAAACCTTTATAGCCGAGTTTTTGCGCGAACTTCACGACGCTGGACTGACTGACTCCGGCTTCGTTGGCCAGTTGCTGAGAGCTTAAATGGCGCGCCGTATCAGGTTGTAGCAGCAGATAATCCGCCAGTTTTTTATCACTCTGGGCAAGCCCCTGGTAACGCTGACGGATACGAAGTAAGCCGTTCATATCTTTCCTCGCGATGAAATAGTGGCGACAACAGGCAATATGAGACACACGCGAGTGAATTTTATATTCCATTGCCGCTAATTGCCATGAATTAAAAATTCCAGTTAGCCATGATGCGGTCGATTGTTGCCGGAAAAGTGATGATCTATCTGTTAGGCTATGTAGTAGCGAAAATTAATCAGGATGTTTCAGTCCAGAGGAGTATGGTTTGGCAACTCACGAGCGTCGTGTGGTGTTTTTTGACTTAGATGGAACATTGCATCAGCAGGATATGTTCGGTAGTTTTTTACGTTATTTACTGCGTCGCCAACCGCTGAATGCGTTACTTGTTCTGCCGTTGTTGCCGATCATAGCCATTGCGTTATTGATAAAAGGTCGTGCGGCACGCTGGCCGATGAGTCTGCTTCTGTGGGGATGCACTTTTGGTCACAATGAAGCGCGTTTACAGGCGTTGCAGGCCGATTTCGTACGCTGGTTTCGTGACAATGTTACCGCCTTTCCGCTGGTTCAGGAGCGATTAACCACCTACCTGTTAAGTTCCGATGCTGATATCTGGTTGATTACCGGCTCTCCGCAGCCGCTGGTTGAAGCGGTTTATTTCGATACGCCCTGGCTGCCGCGGGTTAATCTTATCGCCAGTCAGATTCAGCGTGGCTATGGTGGTTGGGTATTGACGATGCGTTGCCTCGGGCATGAGAAGGTCGCGCAACTGGAGCGCAAAATCGGCACGCCGCTGCGGCTGTACAGTGGCTATAGCGACAGTAATCAGGACAACCCGCTGCTTTATTTCTGTCAGCATCGTTGGCGAGTAACCCCGCGCGGTGAACTCCAGCAACTGGAATAGAGTAAAGCATAGCGTCCGTGTATAATGCGCCGCGCTTTTATAACCGGAGTTTTCTTTTTGTCTGAAGTCGAATTTAGCCACGAATACTGGATGCGTCATGCAATGACGCTGGCGAAGCGTGCCTGGGATGAGCGGGAAGTACCGGTCGGCGCGGTATTAGTGCATAACAATCGTGTTATTGGCGAAGGCTGGAACCGTCCGATTGGTCGACATGATCCCACCGCACATGCAGAAATCATGGCCCTGCGGCAGGGCGGTCTGGTGATGCAAAATTATCGACTGATCGACGCCACGTTGTATGTCACGCTTGAACCCTGTGTAATGTGTGCCGGAGCGATGATCCACAGTCGCATTGGTCGCGTGGTCTTTGGTGCGCGTGACGCGAAAACTGGCGCTGCGGGATCTTTAATGGATGTGCTGCATCATCCGGGTATGAATCACCGGGTGGAAATTACCGAAGGAATACTGGCGGATGAGTGCGCGGCGTTGCTCAGTGACTTCTTTCGCATGCGCCGCCAGGAAATTAAAGCGCAGAAAAAAGCGCAATCCTCGACGGATTAATTTTGTTTCTCTTCACTCCCTTTCCTGGAAAACAGCAGAGAGGGAGAGTGGGTCAAATAGTTTGATGACGACTGGGAAAGAAACGAGAGAAAAGGAAATTTCTCTTTGCCCAACTCCGTAGGCGATACCGCCGGATAATCCTGCGCCAGTTGCATCGCCGCTTCTGTAGCCTGCTTCTCTTTCTCTTGCAGATAACCCACCAGGCTAATCTGATACTTACGAATATTTTCGACATAAGCGTAGGCTTCATGCCCACGCGCGTAGCCGTAAGTCAGCTTGCTGTAATAGGGTTTCTGGCTAAGTAAAGGCAGACGCTGTTTTACGTCAGCCCAACTGTCAGGATTCCCTTTGGTTTTTGCCGTCAGAGCGCGGGCATCCAGCATATGCGCATAGCCCATATTGTACGCGGCGAGGGCAAACCAAATCCGTTCGTTCTCCGGCACACTTTCCGGCACTTTACTCATCATATCCTGCAAATAACGCACGCCGCCGCTGATGCTCTGTTCGGCATCGGTACGATCCGTAATGCCGAGGCTTTGCGCGGTGTTTTTGGTTAACATCATCATGCCGCGCACACCCGTCGGTGAAGTGGCCTGCGCATCCCAGTGCGATTCCTGATAAGCAATAGCGGCCAGCAAACGCCAGTCAATTTCTTCGGCGTATTTCTCAAACAGGGGCTTTAACTGCGGCAGTACCGCATCGACGGCGCGTAAAAATGTGCGCGTATCGACGTAATCAAAATCATCGCCATGCCCCAGGTATTTCTCTTCAATGCGTGCCAGTGTACCGTCTTCATTCATTTCGTTGAAGAAGTCGAGCAGGGCGGCGGAAAGGGTATTATCGCCATCTAACGGGCTAAACCAGGTCACCGGTTGTTCATCGGTGATATCGAGCGCTACGGCGAGTTCCGGGTGAACGCGCTGAAACAGGCTGATGGCGACAGAATCAGCAATGGTGTAATCGAGTTTTCCTTCGATGACATCTTCCATTAATTCCGCAGAGCCTTTTTTGCCGTCTACCTTCCAGCTTAATTCCGGGAATTTTGTGTCTTTCAGGGTCTGGAGATCGTTAACCACCACGTGACCCGGTGCAACGGTGAGTTGCTCCGCCGTCAGGTTGCCCAGCGTACGTGGGCGATACTGACCCACTTTATAAACCAGTTGTTGTGACACGGAATAATAGGTAGGGCCAGGCTGATAATTTTTTACCCGCTCACTGTTATAGACCAGTCCTGCCGCCAGCAGGTCGGCGTTACCATTATCGAGGTCGTCAAACAGCTGGCTGATATTCTGCCGCACGGTCACTTTCAGTTTTACACCGAGGTAATCGGCAAACTGTTTCGCCAGTTCGTAATCCAGGCCAAAAGGTTTCCCGTTGATTTCGTTATACGTCAGGGGAGTATGAATGGTGCTCACACGCAACTCTCCCCGCGCTTGAATGGCGGCGATACGGTTGTCGGCTTTACCAAACCAGGGAATGGATGGCCAGAGAGCGACCGCGAGCAGCAGTGCCAGAATGCCGATGAACAGATAATTAATCTTTAATTTTTTCAATTAGTTAATTCTCTGTGTCGTGCGCGTCCCAGCTTGAAAAAACGTAATAATAGTGAAAGGTTTACTCATAAATGAGCGGCATTTTGCGTAAACCTGCGCCAGATGGCAACTTATTACAGCCATTGGCGGCACGCGTTGCTAATTCACGATGGTGATTTTATTTCCACGCAAACGGTTTCGTCAGCGCATCAGATTCTTTATAATGACGCCCGTTTCCCCCCCCTTGGGTACACCGAAAGCTTAGAAGACGAGAGACTTATGATGGAAATTCTGCGTGGTTCGCCTGCATTGTCGGCATTCCGAATCAACAAACTGCTGGCACGTTTTCAGGCTGCCAGGCTCCCGGTTCACACTATTTACGCCGAGTATGTCCATTTTGCTGACCTCAATGCGCCGTTAAACGATGATGAGCACGCACAACTTGAACGCCTGCTGAAATATGGCCCGGCACTCGCCAGCCACGCCCCGCAAGGCAAACTCCTGCTGGTGACCCCGCGTCCTGGCACCATCTCTCCCTGGTCTTCGAAAGCGACCGATATCGCCCATAATTGCGGTCTACAACAGGTAAACCGCCTTGAGCGCGGCGTGGCTTACTATATAGAAGCCGGTACGCTGACCAATGAACAATGGCAGCAGGTGACCGCTGAACTGCACGACCGCATGATGGAAACGGTCTTTTTTGCTTTAGATGATGCAGAGCAGTTGTTTGCTCATCATCAGCCAACCCCGGTCACCAGCATTGATTTGCTGGGGCAGGGCCGTCAGGCGCTAATCGACGCTAACCTGCGTCTTGGTCTGGCGCTGGCGGAAGATGAGATTGACTATCTGCAGGATGCGTTCACAAAGCTTGGTCGTAACCCGAACGACATCGAGCTGTATATGTTCGCGCAGGCGAACTCCGAGCACTGCCGTCACAAAATTTTTAACGCCGACTGGATTATCGACGGTGAACAGCAGCCGAAATCGCTGTTCAAGATGATCAAAAACACCTTCGAAACCACGCCAGACCACGTTCTCTCTGCTTATAAAGATAACGCCGCCGTAATGGAAGGTTCTGAAGTGGGTCGCTACTTTGCCGACCACGAAACGGGCCGCTACGATTTCCATCAGGAACCGGCGCATATTCTGATGAAAGTTGAAACCCACAACCACCCGACGGCGATTTCTCCGTGGCCGGGCGCGGCGACCGGTTCCGGCGGTGAAATCCGCGATGAAGGTGCCACCGGCCGCGGCGCGAAGCCGAAAGCTGGCCTGGTTGGTTTCTCCGTATCCAACCTGCGTATTCCTGGCTTTGAACAACCGTGGGAAGAAGATTTCGGTAAGCCTGAGCGCATTGTCACCGCGCTGGACATCATGACAGAAGGTCCGCTGGGCGGCGCGGCATTTAACAACGAATTTGGTCGTCCGGCACTGAACGGCTACTTCCGTACCTATGAAGAAAAAGTGAACAGCCACAATGGCGAAGAGCTGCGCGGTTATCACAAACCGATCATGCTGGCGGGTGGGATCGGCAACATTCGCGCCGATCACGTACAAAAAGGCGAGATCAACGTTGGTGCGAAGCTGGTCGTTCTCGGCGGCCCGGCAATGAACATCGGTCTTGGCGGCGGCGCGGCGTCTTCTATGGCATCTGGTCAGTCTGATGCGGACCTCGACTTTGCTTCCGTACAGCGCGACAACCCGGAGATGGAGCGTCGCTGCCAGGAAGTGATCGACCGTTGCTGGCAGCTTGGTGATGCCAACCCAATCCTGTTTATCCACGACGTTGGCGCAGGCGGTCTTTCTAACGCCATGCCGGAACTGGTGAGCGACGGCGGGCGCGGCGGTAAATTTGAACTGCGCGATATCCTGAGCGACGAGCCAGGCATGAGCCCGCTGGAGATCTGGTGTAACGAATCCCAGGAACGCTACGTGCTGGCGGTTGCTGCCGATCAGTTACCGCTGTTTGACGAACTGTGTAAGCGTGAACGAGCACCCTATGCGGTGATTGGCGAGGCCACCGAAGAATTACATCTTTCTCTGCACGATCGTCATTTTGATAATCAACCCATCGATCTGCCGCTGGACGTGCTACTCGGCAAAACGCCGAAGATGACTCGCGATGTACAAACGCTGAAAGCGAAAGGCGACGCGCTGGCCCGTGAAGGGATCACCATCGCTGACGCGGTGAAACGTGTGTTACATCTGCCGACTGTGGCGGAGAAAACCTTTCTGGTGACCATCGGCGATCGCAGCGTAACCGGCATGGTGGCGCGCGATCAGATGGTGGGTCCGTGGCAGGTGCCGGTCGCTAACTGCGCGGTCACTACCGCCAGCCTCGACAGCTACTACGGCGAAGCGATGGCGATTGGCGAGCGTGCGCCGGTTGCGCTGCTGGATTTCGCCGCCTCTGCCCGTCTGGCGGTCGGTGAAGCGTTAACCAATATTGCCGCAACACAGATTGGCGATATCAAACGCATTAAACTTTCCGCCAACTGGATGGCGGCGGCAGGCCACCCTGGTGAAGTCGATGAAAACCCGCTGGCAGGAAGGTAACGAAGAGCGCGAAATGACGTCGCCGCTGTCGCTGGTGATTTCTGCATTTGCCCGTGTGGAAGATGTGCGTCACACCATCACGCCGCAGCTTTCTACCGAAGATAACGCATTACTGCTGATTGATCTGGGCAAAGGCAATAACGCGCTGGGCGCAACGGCGCTGGCGCAGGTTTATCGTCAGCTTGGCGACAAACCGGCAGATGTACGCGACGTCGCGCAACTGAAAGGTTTCTATGACGCGATTCAGGCACTGGTTGCACAGCGTAAACTGCTCGCGTACCACGACCGCTCTGACGGTGGCCTGCTGGTGACGCTGGCGGAAATGGCGTTTGCCGGTCATTGCGGGATTGACGCGGATATCGCCTCTCTGGGCGACGATCGCCTGGCAGCGTTGTTTAACGAAGAACTGGGGGCGGTGATTCAGGTGCGCGCTGCTGACCGTGAAGCGGTCGAAGCGGTACTGGCACAGCATGGCCTTGCTGATTGCGTCCATTATGTTGGCCAGGCGGTTTCCGGTGACCGTTTTGTGATTACCGCCAACGAGCAGACTGTATTCAGCGAAAGCCGCACTACGTTGCGTGTCTGGTGGGCAGAAACTACCTGGCAGATGCAGCGCCTGCGTGACAACCCGGAGTGTGCCGATCAGGAACATCAGGCGAAATCTAACGACGCCGATCCGGGCCTGAATGTGAAACTGTCGTTTGATATCAACGAAGATGTGGCAGCACCGTATATTGCCACTGGTGCGCGTCCGAAAGTTGCCGTGCTGCGTGAGCAGGGGGTGAACTCGCATGTTGAAATGGCTGCAGCTTTCCACCGTGCAGGCTTCGATGCAATCGATGTGCATATGAGCGACCTGCTGGCTGGACGCACGGGCCTGGAGGATTTCCACGCTCTGGTAGCGTGCGGCGGATTCTCCTACGGTGACGTGCTGGGTGCTGGTGAAGGCTGGGCGAAGTCTATCCTGTTCAATGACCGTGTACGCGATGAGTTTGCAACCTTCTTCCACCGTCCGCAAACGCTGGCGCTGGGGGTATGTAACGGTTGCCAGATGATGTCTAATCTGCGTGAACTGATCCCTGGTAGCGAGTTGTGGCCACGTTTTGTGCGTAACACCTCCGATCGCTTTGAAGCGCGTTTCAGTCTGGTAGAAGTAACCCAAAGCCCGTCGCTGCTGTTGCAGGGGATGGTGGGCTCGCAGATGCCGATTGCTGTCTCTCACGGTGAAGGGCGCGTGGAAGTGCGTGATGCGGCGCATCTGGCGGCACTGGAAAGCAAAGGGCTGGTGGCACTGCGCTATGTCGATAACTTCGGCAAAGTCACTGAAACCTACCCGGCTAACCCGAACGGTTCTCCGAATGGTATTACGGCGGTCACGACTGAAAGTGGTCGAGTCACTATTATGATGCCGCACCCGGAACGTGTTTTCCGTACTGTCAGCAACTCCTGGCATCCGGAAAACTGGGGCGAGGATGGGCCGTGGATGCGTATTTTCCGCAATGCACGTAAGCAATTGGGATAAGCCGTCAACCCATTGGTTTTGCAGCCCGGATGAGGCATTCACGCCGCATCCGGCATTAAGCACCAACCGCTATTATAAGCTCCCAACTTCGGGAGCTTTTTTGTGTCTGTAAATCACGACAATGGGTGGTTTACCGTGTCGCTTTCTGGCGACACTTAACTGATTGATTTTAATATTATCTAATAAGTTTATCTTAAGTTGTCTCTTTTTAGCGACACAGTGGCTGATTTACATTCAAATAGCGAAGAAGCCATAAATCCCTCAAAGCAGCGTATAATCAGTACGTTACCAAACTATTTTCTTTATTGGCACAGTTACTGCATAATAGTAACCAGTGGCTCATTCACCGACTTATGTCAGCCCCTTCGGGACGTGCTACATAAACTTCGAATGACGCACAACAAGGTGCCTGCCGTCCAACTTCTGATATCAGCGTAGCTATATCAACCCTCGGGCGAAACGTCGAGTTAGGCACCGCCTTATTCCATAACAAAGCCGGGTAATTCCCGGCTTTGTTGTATCTGAACTTCCCCTCGGTTAGCATCAGGCTATTCGCGTCTGACGAGAGTAACACCTTGAAACGCTGGCCCGTTTTTCCCCGCTCATTACGACAACTGGTAATGCTGGCATTTTTGCTGATTCTGCTACCCCTGTTGGTGCTGGCATGGCAAGCCTGGCAAAGCCTGAATGCGCTTAGCGATCAGGCGGCGCTGGTTAACCGCACTACGCTTATTGATGCCCGGCGCAGTGAAGCGATGACCAACGCGGCACTGGAAATGGAGCGCAGCTACCGTCAGTATTGCGTGCTGGACGACCCTACGCTTGCGAAGGTTTATCAAAGCCAGCGCAAGCGTTATAGCGAAATGCTCGATGCCCACGCAGGCGTGCTGCCGGACGATAAACTCTACCAGGCATTACGTCAGGATTTGAACAATCTGGCTCAACTTCAGTGTAACAACAGCGGTCCCGATGCTGCTGCCGCCGCACGTCTTGAAGCCTTTGCCAGTGCCAATACCGAAATGGTGCAGGCCACGCGCACAGTGGTGTTCTCTCGTGGGCAGCAACTTCAGCGTGAAATCGCCGAACGTGGGCAATATTTTGGTTGGCAATCGCTGGTGCTATTTCTGGTGAGTCTGGTGATGGTACTGCTTTTCACGCGTATGATTATCGGTCCGGTGAAAAATATCGAGCGCATGATCAACCGGCTGGGGGAAGGGCGTTCTCTGGGCAATAGCGTCTCGTTCAGTGGACCGAGCGAGTTACGCTCGGTTGGGCAACGTATTCTTTGGTTAAGTGAGCGCCTGTCATGGCTGGAATCCCAACGCCATCAATTTTTAAGACATTTATCTCATGAATTAAAAACGCCACTGGCGAGTATGCGCGAGGGCACTGAATTACTGGCTGATCAGGTTGTCGGGCCGCTTACGCCAGAGCAAAAAGAGGTGGTGAGCATTCTTGATAGCAGCAGCCGCAATTTGCAAAAACTGATCGAACAACTGCTTGATTACAACCGTAAACAGGCGGACAGTGCGGTGGAACTGGAGAATGTTGAGTTAGCACCGCTGGTGGAGACTGTGGTTTCTGCTCATAGCCTGCCCGCACGGGCTAAAATGATGCATACCGACGTTGATCTCAAAGCAACAGCTTGCCTGGCGGAGCCAATGCTGCTGATGAGCGTACTGGATAATCTTTACTCCAATGCGGTGCACTACGGGGCTGAATCCGGTAACATTTGCCTTCGCAGCAGCTTACATGGTGCGCGGGTTTATATTGATGTCATCAATACAGGCATACCCATTCCGCAAGAGGAACGCGCCATGATCTTCGAACCCTTTTTTCAGGGAAGCCACCAGCGAAAAGGGGCGGTGAAGGGCAGCGGTCTGGGATTAAGCATTGCCAGGGATTGTATTCGCCGTATGCAAGGGGAACTGTATCTGGTCGACGAGAGCGGGCAAGACGTTTGTTT
>OKEE01000574.1_pt1 | contig 14090 bp, 8 predicted proteins | sample 1611071 | NCBI WGS metagenome assembly OKEE01 (sample SAMN04436708, study PRJEB24849) | human gut metagenome | biome: human gut; feature: NICU; material: stool | host: Homo sapiens | place: USA: Saint Louis, MO | collected 2010-09-07 | reverse complement strand
AATGCATCGTTAATCTCTATGGTGCAACGCTTTTCAGATATCACCATCATGTTTGGCGGGCTGTGGTTCATCTGTGAAGTCAGTGGACTGCCATTCCTGTACATGCACCTGTTGGTGGCGCTGATTACGCTGGTTGTTTTTCAAATGCTGGGCGGGATAACCGATTTTTATCGCTCCTGGCGCGGCGTCAAAATGTCGACAGAGTTAACGCTGTTACTGCAAAACTGGACGCTGAGCCTGATCTTCAGCGCCGGTCTGGTGGCGTTTAATGATGACTTTGACAACCGCCTCGCCACCTGGCTGGCCTGGTATGCGCTGTCCAGCCTGGGCTTAGTGTTATGCCGTTCATTTATTCGTTTCGGCGCGGGCTGGCTACGCAATCGTGGTTATAACACTCGCCGGGTCGCCGTCGCCGGAGATTTGCCTGCGGGCCAGACGTTGCTGGATAGCTTCCGTAATGAGCCGTGGCTGGGTTTTGAGGTGGTGGGCGTCTATCACGATCCCAAACCGGGCGGCGTCTCTGCTGACTGGGCCGGGAACTTCGAGCAGTTAATTGACGATGCGAAAGCCTCGCGAATTCACAATGTTTATATCGCCATGTCAATGAGCGACGGCGCCATGGTGAAAAAACTGGTGCGCGAGCTGGCCGACACCACCTGCTCGGTGATCCTTATTCCCGATGTGTTCACCTTTAATATTCTCCACTCGCGCGTGGAGGAGATGAGCGGCGTTCCGGTCGTTCCGCTGTATGACACGCCGCTATCAGGGATTAACCGTCTGCTTAAACGGGCAGAAGATATCGTGCTGGCGTCGCTGATTCTGCTGCTCATCTCACCGGTACTGTGCTGCATTGCGCTGGCGGTCAAATTGAGCTCGCCCGGGCCGGTGATTTTCCGTCAGACACGCTACGGGATGGACGGCAAGCCGATCAAGGTCTGGAAGTTCCGCTCAATGAAGGTGATGGAGAACGATAAGGTCGTTACCCAGGCGACGCAAAACGATCCGCGCGTCACCCGGGTAGGTAACTTTTTGCGTCGTACCTCGCTGGATGAATTGCCGCAGTTTATCAACGTATTAACTGGCGGGATGTCCATCGTCGGTCCTCGTCCTCACGCGGTGGCGCACAACGAACAGTATCGTCAGTTGATTGAAGGTTACATGCTACGCCACAAGATGAAGCCGGGCATCACCGGCTGGGCGCAAATTAATGGCTGGCGCGGTGAGACCGATACGCTGGAGAAAATGGAAAAACGCGTGGAATTCGACCTGGAATACATCCGCGAATGGAGTATTTGGTTCGATATCAAAATCGTTTTTCTGACGATTTTTAAAGGGTTTGTTAATAAAGCGGCGTATTAAGGACCTGACCCACAAGGCTATTTTACTTGCCATATTGCACCAGGGCAGTGCTCAATCTGGCTGCGCCAATGACGCCTTGTGAGCAGGTTCTGGAGAAAAGAATGAGTTTACGACAAAAAACGATCAGCGGCGCTAAATGGTCGGCTATCGCCACGATAGTGATTATCGGTCTGGGGTTAATTCAGATGACGGTGCTGGCGCGGATCATCGACAACCACCAGTTTGGCCTGTTGACCGTCTCGCTGGTGATTATCGCGCTGGCCGACACGATCTCGGACTTTGGCATCGCGAACTCGATTATCCAGCGTAAAACGATTGGGCATCTGGAGCTGACCACGCTCTACTGGCTAAACGTTGGGCTTGGGATTGTGGTATTTGCGGTGGTCTTTTGGCTGAGCGATGCGATTGCCCATGTTTTGCATAACCCGGATCTCGCGCCGTTAATCAAAACGTTGTCGCTGGCGTTCATCGTGATCCCTCACGGGCAGCAGTTCCGCGCGCTGATGCAAAAAGAGCTGGAGTTCAATAAGATCGGCATGATCGAAACGACCTCCGTGCTGGCGGGGTTCACCTTTACGGTGATTAGCGCCCATTACTGGCCGCTGGCGTTAACCGCGATTCTCGGCTATCTGGTGAACAGCGCGGTGCGAACGCTGCTGTTTGGTTACTTTGGCCGCAAGATTTACCGTCCGGGGCTGCATTTTTCGCTGGCATCGGTGTCCACGAACCTGCGTTTTGGCGCGTGGCTGACGGCGGACAGTATCGTCAATTACATCAACACGAATTTATCGACGCTGGTACTGGCGCGAATTCTCGGCGCAAGCGTCGCCGGGGGATATAACCTCGCGTACAACGTGGCGGTTGTGCCGCCGGCGAAGCTTAACCCCATCATTACTCGCGTGCTATTTCCGGCATTCGCCAAAATCCAGGACGATACCGAGAAGCTGCGCGTCAACTTCTATAAGTTGCTTTCCGTGGTGGGAATTATCAATTTTCCCGCGCTGTTGGGCCTGATGGTAGTGGCGAACAATTTTGTGCCGTTAGTGTTTGGCGAGAAGTGGAACAGCATTATCCCGATCCTGCAATTGCTGTGCGTGGTGGGGCTGCTGCGCTCGGTCTGCAACCCGATTGGTTCGCTGCTGATGGCGAAAGCGCGCGTGGATATCAGCTTTAAGTTCAACGTCTTTAAAACGTTTCTGTTTATCCCGGCAATTCTCATTGGCGGCCATCTGGCGGGGGCGATTGGCGTGACGCTGGGGTTCCTGGTGGTGCAAATCATCAACACCATTCTGAGCTATTTCGTGATGATTAAGCCGGTACTCGGCTCCAGCTATCGTCAGTATATTCTCAGCCTGTGGCTACCGTTTTATCTCTCATTGCCAACATTTATTACCAGCTACGGCGCAGGAAAGCTGGTCGACGGTTATTTACCGTTGTCGGGGGTATTCGCGCTACAGGTTATGGTCGGTATTTTGAGTTTTATTTTAATGATTATTTTTTCACGCAATGCGCTGGTGATGGAAATTAAAAATCAGCTTGTTGGCAGTGCAAAAATGAAAAAGTTATTACGTGTCGGATGACGGGGATATAAGAGGCTATTTATGAAATTATTAATTTTAGGCAACCACACATGCGGCAACCGTGGTGATAGTGCCATTATGCGCGGTTTGCTTGATGCCATCCGTCAACAGGCGCCAGAGGCGGAAATGGATGTAATGAGTCGTTTCCCGGTGAGTTCCGCCTGGTTGCAGGGGCGCCCGATTATTGCCGACCCGCTGTATCAGTTAAGCCAGAAACAGCAGGCGGCGGCAGGGCTTAACGGTCGGGTGAAAAAAGTATTACGCCGTCGTTTTCAGCATAAAATTTTATTGTCTAAAGTCGCCCAAGAAGGATCGCTGCGTAATTTTGCTATCGCGCCGGAATTTGCCGAATTCGCGCAATTTATTGCGCAGTATGACGCCGTCATTCAGGTGGGCGGTTCAAACTATGTCGACTTATACGGTTTGACTCACTTTGAATATCCGCTGTGCGCGTTTATGGCGAACAAACCAATTTATATGGTGGGACATAGCGTCGGCCCTTTCCAGAACCCTGACTTTAACCAGCTCGCCAATTATGTTTTTGGGCGCACCAGTGCGCTGATCCTGCGTGAAACCGTCAGCCGCGATCTGATGACCGCCGCGCAGATCGATACCCGGAAAGTGGAGCAGGGGGTGGATACCGCCTGGTTAGTCGAACGCCGTCACGACGAGTTTGTTGCCAGTTATGCTGTGCAGCACTGGCTGGACGTCACCGCGCGCCGCAAAACCGTCGCGATTACGTTGCGCGATCTGGAGCCGTTTGATAAACGCCTGGGCACTACTCAGCAGGCCTATGAGCAGGCATTTGCCCAGGTCGTGAATCGCCTGATTGCGGACGGTTATCAGGTAATGGCGCTGTCAACCTGCACCAGTATCGATCGCTATAACCGCGATGACCGGATGGTTGCGTTACGGATGGCGAAGTATGTAAACGACTCAGAGAATTTCCATATCGCGATGGACGAACTCAATGACGTGGAAATCGGAAAGATCCTCGCCTCCTGCGTACTGACCATCGGGACGCGCCTGCATTCCGCCATTATCTCCATGAATTTTGGCACACCCGCCATCGCCATTAATTATGAACATAAATCCGCCGGGATTATGCAGCAGCTAGGCCTGGCGGAATTGGCCATCGATATCCGTCACTTGCTGAACGGTTCATTACAAAGCGTGGTGGCCGATACGCTCAATCAATTGCCTGCGCTAAAGGCAAAAGTGGCTAACGCCGTCACCGAGGAGCGGGCGAAAGGGTTCACGATGATCAAATCTGTTCTCGACAGAATTCGGGAGGCGCAATGAAAGTCAGCTTTTTTCTGCTGAAATTTCCACTCTCATCGGAAACCTTTGTGCTGAATCAGATTACTGCGTTTATTGATATGGGCCATGAGGTGGAGATTGTCGCGTTACAAAAAGGCGATACCCAACATACTCACGCCGCCTGGGAGAAGTATGGCCTAGCGGCGAAAACCCGCTGGTTACAGGATGAGCCCCAGGGACGGCTGGCGAAACTGCGCTACCGGGCATGTAAAACGCTGCCGGGGCTGCATCGGGCGGCGACCTGGAAAGCGCTCAATTTTACCCGCTATGGCGATGAATCACGCAATTTGATCCTTTCCGCGATTTGCGCGCAGGTGAGCCAGCCTTTTGTGGCGGATGTGTTTATCGCACACTTTGGTCCGGCGGGCGTGACGGCGGCCAAACTACGCGAACTGGGCGTGCTTCGCGGCAAAATAGCGACTATTTTCCACGGGATTGATATTTCCAGCCGCGAAGTGCTCAGTCATTACACGCCGGAGTATCAGCAGTTGTTTCGTCGTGGCGATCTGATGCTGCCCATCAGCGAACTGTGGGCCGGTCGCCTGAAAAGTATGGGCTGTCCGCCGGAAAAGATTGCCGTTTCGCGCATGGGCGTCGACATGACGCGTTTTACCCATCGTTCGGTGAAAGCGCCAGGGATGCCGCTGGAGATGATTTCCGTCGCGCGCCTGACAGAAAAAAAAGGCCTGCATGTGGCGATTGAAGCCTGTCGGCAACTGAAAGCACAGGGCGTGGCGTTTCGCTACCGCATTCTGGGGATTGGCCCGTGGGAACGTCGGCTGCGCACGCTCATCGAGCAGTATCAGCTAGAGGATGTCATTGAGATGCCGGGGTTTAAACCGAGCCATGAAGTGAAGGCGATGCTGGATGACGCCGATGTTTTTTTGCTGCCGTCGATTACCGGTACGGATGGCGATATGGAAGGTATTCCGGTAGCGCTGATGGAGGCGATGGCGGTAGGGATTCCCGTGGTGTCTACCGTGCATAGCGGTATTCCGGAACTGGTGGAGGCCGGCAAATCCGGCTGGCTGGTGCCGGAAAACGATGCGCAGGCGCTGGCGGCCCGACTCGCTGAGTTCAGCCGGATTGACCACGACACGCTGGAGTCGGTGATCACGCGCGCCCGTGAAAAAGTGGCGCAAGATTTTAATCAGCAGGCGATTAATCGCCAGTTAGCCAGCCTGCTACAAACGATATAAACGAGGTGGTATGCCCGCGACTAAATTCTCCCGACGTACCCTCCTGACGGCAGGTTCTGCGCTTGCTGTTCTTCCTTTTCTGCGCGCCTTGCCGGTACAGGCGCGTGAACCTCGCGAGACCGTCGATATTAAGGATTATCCGGCGGATGACGGTATCGCCTCGTTCAAACAGGCCTTCGCCGACGGACAGACCGTGGTCGTACCGCCAGGATGGGTGTGTGAAAATATCAATGCGGCGATAACGATTCCGGCGGGAAAAACGCTGCGGGTACAGGGCGCGGTGAGTGGGAATGGCCGGGGACGGTTTATTTTGCAGGACGGGTGTCAGGTGGTGGGGGAGCAGGGCGGCAGTCTGCACAATGTGACGCTGGATGTTCGCGGGTCGGACTGTGTGATTAAAGGCGTGGCGATGAGCGGCTTTGGCCCCGTCGCGCAAATTTTCATCGGTGGTAAGGAACCGCAGGTGATGCGTAATCTCATTATCGATGACATCACCGTTACCCACGCCAACTACGCCATTCTCCGCCAGGGATTTCATAACCAAATGGACGGCGCGAGGATTACGCATAGCCGCTTTAGCGATTTACAGGGGGACGCCATTGAGTGGAATGTCGCGATTCACGACCGCGATATCCTGATTTCCGATCATGTCATCGAACGCATTGATTGTACCAATGGCAAAATCAACTGGGGGATCGGCATCGGGCTGGCGGGTAGCACCTATGACAACAGTTATCCTGAAGACCAGGCAGTAAAAAACTTTGTGGTGGCCAATATTACCGGATCTGATTGCCGACAGCTTGTGCACGTAGAAAATGGCAAACATTTCGTCATTCGCAATGTCAAAGCCAAAAACATCACGCCCGATTTCAGTAAAAATGCGGGTATTGATAACGCAACGATCGCAATTTATGGCTGTGATAATTTCGTCATTGATAATATTGATATGACGAATAGTGCCGGGATGCTCATCGGCTATGGCGTCGTTAAAGGAAAATACCTGTCAATTCCGCAAAACTTTAAATTAAACGCTATTCGGTTGGATAATCGCCAGGTTGCTTATAAATTACGCGGCATTCAAATTTCCTCCGGCAACACCCCCTCTTTTGTCGCCATCACCAATGTACGGATGACGCGTGCTACGCTGGAACTGCATAATCAACCGCAGCACCTCTTTCTGCGCAATATCAACGTGATGCAAACTTCAGCGATTGGCCCGGCGTTAAAAATGCATTTCGATTTGCGTAAAGATGTCCGTGGTCAATTTATGGCCCGCCAGGACACGCTGCTTTCCCTCGCTAATGTTCATGCCATCAATGAAAACGGGCAGAGTTCCGTGGATATCGACAGGATTAATCACCAAACCGTGAATGTCGAAGCAGTGAATTTTTCGCTGCCGAAGCGGGGAGGGTAAGTACCGCTATTTTTACGAAAATTCCTGGGAAAAAGTTGTTCATACTTAATGTTATGGTGCCGACTAAGACGTAATGTAAAGCGTGCCATCATTATCCCTGGCAGCAGAGTAATTCATGCTGGCGAAAACAAGCTAAAGAGCTATAATTCAGCAACCATTTTACAGGTGGAAGAAACAATGATGAATTTGAAAGCAGTTATACCGGTAGCGGGTTTGGGTATGCATATGTTGCCTGCCACCAAGGCAATCCCAAAAGAGATGCTACCGATCGTCGACAAGCCAATGATTCAGTACATTGTCGATGAGATTGTGGCTGCAGGGATCAAAGAAATCGTACTGGTGACTCACGCGTCTAAAAACGCCGTTGAGAACCACTTCGACACCTCTTATGAACTTGAATCACTTCTTGAGCAGCGCGTTAAGCGCCAGCTTTTGGCGGAAGTGCAATCTATCTGCCCACCGGGCGTGACGATTATGAACGTTCGCCAGGCGCAGCCGTTAGGGCTGGGGCACTCTATTCTGTGCGCGCGTCCGGTCGTGGGCGATAACCCTTTCATTGTGGTACTCCCGGATATTATTATCGATGATGCTACCGCCGATCCGCTGCGCTATAACCTTGCGGCGATGGTGGCGCGTTTCAATGAAACGGGTCGCAGCCAGGTGCTGGCGAAGCGCATGAAAGGTGATTTATCGGAGTATTCCGTTATCCAGACGAAAGAACCTCTGGATAATGAAGGCAAAGTCAGCCGGATTGTGGAGTTTATCGAAAAACCGGATCAGCCGCAGACGCTGGATTCCGATTTGATGGCGGTAGGCCGTTATGTGCTTTCAGCCGACATCTGGGCGGAACTGGAAAGAACCGAACCGGGCGCCTGGGGCCGTATCCAGCTCACCGATGCCATTGCTGAGCTGGCGAAAAAACAGCCGGTTGACGCGATGCTAATGACGGGTGACAGCTATGACTGCGGTAAAAAAATGGGCTACATGCAGGCATTTGTGAAGTACGGGCTGCGCAACCTGAAAGAAGGAGCGAAGTTCCGTAAGAGCATAGAGCAGCTTCTGCATGAATAAGTATTAACAACCGTGATAAGTGGTTGGTGATAAACATAATAACGGCAGTGAACATTCGAAGCGGCAAGTTGGCTGAAACGAGTGTTGACTGCCGTTTTAGTTTTGTATAAAGGGCTTAAGTAACAAGGGGTTATCTGGAGCATTTTAATGCTGATTTTATAAGATTAATCCTTGTTTCCGGATGCAATTAATAAGACAATTAGCGTTTAAGTTTTAGTGAGCTTTGCCCTGCCGGGCGAGGTCTGTAACAAGTCGATATGTACGCAGTGCACTGGTAGCTGATGAGCCAGGGGCGGTAGCGTGTCCTGAATAATTATAATATCGTATTTATAAAGATTATTTTTAGAAAACAATAAGAATAATTTTTTATTTGAGAGACTTAGCATGATATATTACATTTTTATTGTAATTTTTCCGTTCTTTTCATTTGTTAAGAATAAAAATATAAAAATTTACGCCTTGATGCTAAGTTTTTTATTTCTTGTCTCGTTTTGTTCTTTACGTTGGCAGACTGGTACTGATTGGCTCCCCTATTACGATGATTTCATGAGTCCAGGGAATCGACATGACTTTGAAATCGGGTATGTATTATACGTCAAATTAATAAGATATTTGACAGATAATTATACATTGTTTCTATTCACTACATCAATTATTCCTATCGCGTTAATATTCTGGGGATGCCTGAAAACACAAAAAAATATATCATTAACTATTCTGTCTGTTTGTGTTTTTTATAGTTATTATTATCTGGGGTCTTTTTTTGGGGCCGAAAGAAGAATTATTGCAATTGGGTTATCTTTTTTCGCTTTAATCCAATATAAAAGTAATAAAAAGGTGCAATCGCTTATTCTTATTCTATGTGCGTCGACATTTCATATCTCGTCTTTAGTTACCTTATCTGTTTTTTTAATCAATAAGTTATCTTTAAACTTATATAAAATATTACTTGTGCTTGGTGCCATTCTATCATTGCCTTTGTCACATTATTTATCAGATATAATTTCTTCCGTTATTAGTCTAATTCCTGTCGAAATTGTTCGCTATAAACTCACTGTTTATACTCAAAATGCACAAGAATATGGTTCCATAAGTATATCTGGAATTTTAAAAAGGGTGGTAATTTCTGCTATTTTTATTTACACATTATCTTTTGATATAAAAAATAATAAGGCAAATTTATTTTTGGTAAAAACATATTTATTTGGAACTATCATATATTTATTTTTATCTCCGATCTCAGCCATGTTCTCAGTAATTAGTATATATTTTACTATAGTCGAAATATTGTTGATTCCTGCAGTATTAGTGCGTGTAGGAATTTTTACACGGATTCCTGCTCTGATTTTTATAGTGATTTTTTATTTTGGCTATCAAGTTTACTCTATACTAGGGTCTTATCCTGAACTTTTCTATCCTTACATATCGGTATTTTCAGAAATTCAGCGTCAAGGTATTTACTAATGTTATTAATATATACGGGTTCGTATCCAGATGATAAATGTGGAGTAGGTGATTATGTTTATAATCTAAACCAAGAAATTAAAAAGAATTATACAGTTAACGTTGTCAAACTATCCTTATTCGAATTAATCTATAAAATAGTTTCTAATAGAAAAATTATCAAACTTATTAATATTCAATATCCATCGATTGGATTTTCGACAAACAAAATTGCGGCTTTTAAACCTCATGTTGCATTTATCTTAGCTAAGTTAGTTGGCTTAAAAACATCGATAACGCTACACGAATTTAGTAGTTTATCAAAGAGAGCTCAATATTTCCTAAAAATTTTTAAGCTTGCTGATTATATAATCTTTACAACTCAGTATGAGAAGAATATAGGTGAAAAAACATTATTTAATTCTGCAAAAACAAGACTAATTCCTATCGCATCTAACATACCTTCTTGCCAAAAGAAAGAAAAAAAATTTGATCTTGTTCATTTTGGTATAATTTCCAAAGGAAAGGGAATAGAAGAATTTATCTGGATTATTAAAGAACTTAATAAGAAAAATATTAAATTCCGCTCTGCCTTGATTGGTTATGTTCCTAGTGCTGACAATAGTTATGCCAATTTAATTATAGAACAGTGTACAGAACAAAAGTGCGAGTTACTTTTAAATAAATCAGCAGCCGAAATATCAAATCTGCTAGCTGAAACTGACATGGCTATATTACCATATCCCGATGGCATCTCAGAACGGAGAGGTACTGCCCTTGCTGCGATGATTAATCGAGTATTAGTATTTTCCCTAAGGGGGCAGTTTTCGTCTGAATTTGAAAATATTGCCGTATTAGGGAACGATAAAAATGATCTTTTGAGTAAGGTTTTATATTATATAAATAATACAGATAGCTTTGCCAAAATTAATGATAGTGCCTATGAGTACTCTGAAAAAAGAAATTGGCAGTCGATCGCTCAACTGTATATAGGACTAATAAACAATGATAGTAATAAATAATTATTTTAGTGGTGTTTTAAAAAGAGGAATACCGATTTATACTGAAGAGTTAGTTCTTCAAATGAAAAAGGACTCTATGCAAGTCTGTGAATTAACTTGTCCAAAAGTCCTATACCCTTTACCTGCTTTTATACATAATTTTTTATTCATATTCTATGAACAAATACTTACTCCGCTTATTGGACTTATATTAAAGTCAAAATTTAATATCTATCCATATAATAGTACATCAATTATAGACGCGTACTTGGGTAAATCAGTGGTTATTATTCATGATCTAATAAGCTTAAGAAAAAAGAACCATTCTTTATCCGCGAAATATGTGTCATATTGTATGCTCAAAGCATCACAATTAAAAGCCGATTATATATATATATCAAAAACAACTAAGCGTGTTATAGATAGCATTGAACTCTTTAAAAATTGTAAAGGCTATTATTTCCCAAACACATTTTTTCGTTTCGAGGAAATTGCGAAAAAAAATACGATTCTTGATCTTGGATATATATTATTGGTAACAGGGGTGGGTGATAATAAAGATCTCGATGGTGCTTTGAAATTATATTCATCTATTAGCAAGGATGAACGATTGCCGCTTAAAATATTAGGCTGTGGAAATGCCATAGAGAGGGTAAAAAAAATAATTGATGACCATAGAGTCCAAAGTGAAATTGAAGTTATTCCTTTCCTGGATCTTGATGATGTTGTAAGTCTTTATTGTAACTCTACCTTTATTTGGGCACATTCGAAATATGAGGGTTATGGAAGAGCTGTAGCAGAGGCTAAGTTGTCCCATAAAAAGATTTTATGTACACAAATATCAGCCTTTATGGAACAAAAAGATGAAAATGTATATCTTTATACTAATCAAAATGACTTTCACATCCAATATAAAGCTGTGTTAGCTAGCAAGTATAAAGATATCCATGGACAATTGATAGAACATGAAATTTTTAAATCCCAACTCGAGTTTTTATATGGAAAAAAGTAAAATACTCATCCTCACCCCACGATTTCCGTATCCAGTGGTAGGAGGGGATAGGTTAAGGATATATCGCATTTGTAAGGAATTGTCTAAATACTACACATTAGATTTGCTAAGTCTATGCGATAGTATCGAAGACTTAAATTTTATAGTAAAAAATGATCACGTCTTTGATAAAATTTTCCGGATCTATCATCCTAAAATAAAAAGTTATTTTAATGTATTAAAAGCATTACCTGGTAGAAAACCACTTCAGATAGCTTATTATAAAAATACTGAATTTGAAAATAAACTTAATGAGATAATTGGGAATTATGATTTGACTCTTTCTCATCTCATTCGTGTTGGTGATTACACTTTAAATAAGCCTGGCTTGCATATTCTTGAAATGACTGATGCAATTTCCTTAAATTATTCGCGTATAAAAAAAGAAGCTCCGAAAAATTCTTTAAAAAGCATCATTTACTCTATCGAACAAGAGCGATTATTAAAATATGAAAAAGAAGTTTATGGCCGCTATTCACTCATATCGTTAATATCAGAGGTTGACAAAAAATTCCTTTTTGGGAATAGGAATGATAACATTTTGGTTTGTAATAATGGAGTTGATCTTGAGGATTATCCTTTTACAAAGAGAGTCATTGAAAATACCAATATAATTAATCTTATTTTTATTGGGAACTTGTGTTCATTCCAAAATTTTGACGGAGTGAAATGGTTCGTAAAAAATATTCTACCATCAATAAATAAAAATAATAACGGTAAGCAATATATTTTCCACATTTTAGGTAAAATAAACAAAAGTGATAAACTATATTTACAAGGTTTTGAAAATGTTGTGGTGAGTGGCAGCGTTACAAATATGGCTGATGCGGCTAAAATAGGACATATCGGAATTTGCCCAGTTCGGTTTGGTGCAGGTGTACAAAATAAAATATTAGAATATATGGCTCTTGGACTTCCAACTATCACATCCCGAATGGGTTATGAGGGTATAGAAGCAAATATTGGTGAAGAGATATTAATTGCTGATAATAGTGATGAGTACTTGAAGTCGTTAGAAACTTTGAGTGAAAATTCTGTATATCAAATGATTGCTAAGAATGCGCGAAATTTTGTTGCGGAGAAATTTAATTGGTCAACGCGTTTATCAGTTTTGGTGAAAAATATTGAGAGGTTAACAGGAAAATGATTACACCAATAATTATGGCTGGGGGAAATGGAAGTCGGTTATGGCCACTTTCTCGAACGTTATATCCTAAACAGTTTTTATGTTTAGATGGCTCTCAAAGTATGCTTCAGACCACAATTACGCGAATTAATAATTTGAATGCTTCAGATCCTATTGTTATTTGTAATGAGCAGCACAGGTTTATTGTTGCAGAACAGCTTAAAGAATTATCTAAATCATCTGGCGATATAATTTTAGAACCTGTTGGACGTAACACGGCCCCTGCAGTAGCCTTGGCAGCTTTAAAATGCCTTAAGAAAAACGCTTTACTGTTAGTATTGGCTGCTGACCATATAATTAAGGACGAAGAAACGTTTTGTAAGACTATACAAGACGCTAGAAAATATGCCGAAGCAGGAAAATTAGTTACGTTTGGTATTGTACCTACCATGCCAGAGACAGGTTATGGTTATATACGGCGTGGGCAAGCTCTTTTCTCTGCAGAAAATGATTGTTCTTTGGCGTTTAGGGTGGCTGAATTTGTCGAAAAACCCAATCTAGAAACGGCTCAGAGTTATCTTGATTCTGGTGAGTATTACTGGAACAGCGGTATGTTTTTATTTAGGGCAGATCGATATATTGAAGAGTTAAAAAAATTTCGCCCTGATATTTATAAAGCTTGCTCATTAGCGATGGAATCTGCTGTTACGGATCTCGATTTCATTCGAGTGGATGAAGATTCATTTTGCGCTTGCCCGGATGAATCAATTGATTATGCAGTGATGGAAAAGACGAATGACGCGGTTGTCGTACCTTTAAATGCGGGTTGGAGTGATGTCGGTTCGTGGTCTTCTCTTTGGGAGATAAGTGATAAAGATAGTAATGGTAATGTGACTAAAGGCGATGTATTAAGCCACAATGCAGATAATTGCTATCTCCATGCAGAAACGGGTTTGGTAACCGCTGTTGGTGTCAAAGATCTTATAGTCGTGCAAACGAAAGATGCCGTTTTAGTTGCAAACACAAACTGTGTTCAAGATGTTAAGAAAATTGTTGAGAAAATTAAATTAGAAAATCGTCATGAGCATATAACTCATCGGGAAGTTTATAGACCATGGGGTAAATACGATTCAATCGATTTCGGTGAGCGTTATCAGGTAAAGAGAATCACTGTAAAACCCGGAGAAGGAATTTCAGAGCAGCAACATTATCATCGCGCGGAACACTGGATTATCGTTGCAGGTACCGCAAAAATAACCATAAAAGGTGAAGTGAAAATTTTAACTGAAAATGAATCCGTATATATTCCTGTCGGTGTTAAGCACTGCCTTGAAAACCCAGGGAAAATTGCACTTGAACTTATTGAAGTAAGATCCGGCGCATATTTAGGGGAGGATGATATTGTTCGTTTTTCAGATAAGTATGGTCGTAATTAAGGAATAACGTAATAATGAATAATTTAACTTGTTTTAAGGCCTACGACATTCGCGGCAGGCTGGGCGAAGAGCTCAATGAAGATATCGCGT